>Ga0074046_10000700_pt1 | contig 30715 bp, 27 predicted proteins | sample BogForMeECP23OM3_FD_94441 | JGI IMG/M metagenome (GOLD analysis project Ga0074046, IMG submission 94441) | Bog forest soil microbial communities from Calvert Island, British Columbia, Canada - Bog Forest MetaG ECP23OM3 | ecosystem: Environmental > Terrestrial > Soil > Wetlands ... | reverse complement strand
TCTGCACCTGATCTTCGTCCGTAACCTTGACCTGCGCCGAGGTTCGCCGGGTGACGAAGACAACCCGCGTCGGCGACTTGCGGGCATTCGAGTCCATGCCAGCGATGAAATCCTTGGGATCGGTCATTGCTATTGGCCCCCCTTGGCAGCGGCGGGAACCGCATTCGCCGCAACCGTTTTTGGCTCGCTTTGGTGGGCGTAGAGGCCGCCATCTTTACGAATACGCCAGAAATGTACGCCAAGAAAGATGATCGCAACCAGGGGCAGAATCATGCAGTGCAGCACGTAAAAGCGCAGCAGAGCATTGGCGTTGACCATGTTGCCGCCGAGCATGAGGAAATGAATCTTGTTGCCCATCCCTGGGACAGCGGAAGCGATATTCGAACCCACTGTGATCGCCCAGAAGGCCAACTGATCCCAGGGCAGTAGATAGCCGGTGTAGCTGAGAAAAAGGGTAATCAGAAGCAGGATGACTCCAATGACCCAGTTAAACTCGCGCGGCGCGCGGTAAGCGCCGCGGTAAAACACTTTGAACATGTGCGCGAACACCAGGAACACCATGGCATGCGCGGACCAGCGGTGCAGGTTGCGCAAAAACAAGCCGGAGGAAACTACGAACTGCAGATCCTTGGTGTCGGCATAAGCCTGCGGCACCGAGGGGTGGTAATAGAACATCAGGGGAATGCCGGTGCCAACCAAGATGAGAAACGTCCCAAAGGTCAGCGTGCCCAGATACCACGTGGTGCTGAAGCTGAGCATGCGGGTCCGCACCTTGGTGGAGAAAAGGTGCAGGAACACGTTCTGCTGTATGGCGAGCGCTCGATGCAGCGTGCTGGATCCGGTCCCGCTGCGGAACACCGAACGCCACACCCGCGTGCCGCGTAACTCCTCGAAATAGTCCGTGAATGTTTTCGCCACGCTCACACCCTCACAAACTGCATAGGACGAATAGTGATGGAACGGTCCACCATCAAATCACCCTCGTCGCTGATCCAGGTCTGCAACCAGGGCAGCGGCCTGGGCGCCGGGCCTTCAATCTTCTCTCCGGGGGTTTTCTTGGCTTCAAAAACATAAAATTTGCTCCCGTGACAAGGGCAAGCGATGATGCCCAACTCAGGTTTCCATGCGGTCAGGCACCCGAGGTGGGTACAAACGGCACTCAGCGCGAAAAAACCTTCCTGGGCATGGATGAGATAAATTCCCGAATTCACGTCAAGCGTTACCGAATTCAAAGCATAATCTCCCGGCTTGCCCGCGTTGACGATGGGAGAGGGTTCGTACAAAACGTTCGGCGACAGAAACTGGTAGGAGAACGCTGCCGTACCAACTGCGGCGATGCTCAGCGATCCCAGTCCTAGCTTCACGAAAAAAGCGCGGCGGTCGAACTCTGCGCCCGCTTCCGCCGGCATGTTCTTTTTTTCTTCTGACATTTCTTACCTCGGGCCTCCAGTCGCAACCGGCGATTTGGGTCGCAGCGGTCCATCAAGCGATTCAATCGAAATCAATCCGGTTCGCTCGGCGGAAGCCAGGTTGTACGACTCCATGGTGATGGTGCCGACCGGACAACGCATGGCGCAGAGCCCGCAGCGAATACAGCGAGTCTCGTCTTTCAGCATGGCGGATCCGGTCACGATCCCGAGTTCGTCGGCTGCCACCTCGTCGAACTCCACGCCAAACAGTTCCTGGTGCTCGCGAATTTGCTGCACCGTCTCCGGCTCAAACTCGATACGATCGAGTGAAACCAGCGACAGGCAGTTTTCCGGGCACACATCCACGCAGCCGCCGCACAGGATGCACATGCTCCCATCTTCGGGGACGCCCTCGAAGACCGTGTTCACCCAGCAGTGCAGGCAGCGCTGCGCTTCTTCCATCGCGGACTGAGCGTCGTAGCCGACCTCGACTTCGGTCACTCCGGTGCGGCGCTCCAGCGGCAACATGGGAATGGGCGGGCGAGTCAGGTCCAACAAATCCAGCGGCATGTTGTGGCGCTTGAAGACCTCGACTTCGACAATCGGTTCGGGATGCTTCTGTCCCCGCAGGAACTCATCAATGCCGACCGCGGCGCGCTTGCCGTCCGCCACGCTGTCGATGATCAGGCGCGGGCCGAACACGCAGTCGCCCCCGGCAAAGATTCCGCTCGCCGAGGTCATCAGGGTTTGCGGGTTCACCGCGATCAGTCCACGCGGAGACAGTTCCACGCCGTCGTCGGGTTTCAGAAAATCCAGATTAGGCGCCTGGCCGACTGCCATGATGATGGTGTCGCACTCCAGTTCCGTTTCACTGCCTTCGTAGAATGCAGGATTGAAGCGCTTGTTCTGATCGAAGACCCACTTCGTCTTTAGCGTCTCGAGCGCCACTATCTTGCCGTCTTTGCCGATCATGCGCTTGGGGCCGAGGCCGGGATGCATGATGATGCCTTCTGTCTCTGCCTCTTCGATCTCTTCCAGCGCCGCCGGCATCTCTTCGCGTTTTTCCAGACAGACAAGATGCACTTCCTGTGCACCCAGGCGAAGAGCCGAGAGTGACACGTCCACCATTTCCTTTGTGGCCACGGCGCTTACACTCTCAAGCGACGGTTCGAGGTCCTCGACTCCAGCGACATGCTGCCGCACCACTTCGCGAGCCGCCGAGCGCGCCACGTCCATAGCCACGTTGCCGCCGCCGATTACGATGACTTTCTTGCCGATGGTGAACTTGTAGCCCAGATTCACATTGAGCAGGAAATCGATGCCCTTGTAAACCCCATCCAGGTCGACCCCCGGAATGCTGAGGTCGCGGCTGCGATGCGCACCCACGGCCACCAGCACCGCATCGAACCCCTGATGGCGCAGGTCGGAGACCGTGAAGTCGCGCCCCGCCGCCTGATTGAGTTTGAGAGTGATGTCGCCGGTCGCGAGAATTTCTCGCACTTGCGCTTCCACCACGTCACGAGGCAACCGGTATTCGGGAATGCCGAGGTAAAGCATCCCGCCGGCCACAGGAGCAGCTTCAAAAATCGTGACCGAGTAGCCCATGAGGGCGAGATCATGCGCGGCCGATAATCCGACGGGCCCGCCGCCCACCACCGCCACTTTGAAGGGCAGCCGATTCTGACCCCGACCCGCATTGATGTCGAGAGGACGCTTGGATTCCGGTCCGTGCCGCTCCGTCAGAAAGCGCTTGAGGGCCCGTATTGCGATGGGCCGATCGATATCCCCACGGCGGCAGGCAGTTTCACAAGGATGCGCGCAAACCCGGCCGCAGATGCTCGCCAGCGGATTGGGATCGCGCGCAAATTTGTACGCTTCTTCAAATCGCCCTTCCGCAATCAGAGCGACGTATCGGCCCGCGTTGGTGTGGGCAGGGCAAGCCATCATGCAGGGGAAGTTGGTATTCAACCAATCCCTGTCCACTTTCTTGTCTTTAAACCGCTTCAACAAGACGGCAATCCCCTGTGCGTTCGTGTGACGAAAAGCATTCTACTCGACGAGGGCAAACAGCGAGAGCGGACGTGGCCGCCCGCTCCCGTTTGTCCTATTTGCTCAGTGTGAAGTCCGCTTTGCTGTCGCCCGCCACCGTCACCGGCTTGGACGAGTTCTTAGCGCCTTCATGCCACGCGGTTACGGTGTAGCTGCCGTCGGGGACGTTCTCAATCTTGTATTCGCCCGACTTATCAGTGGTAGCGAAGTACGGGGTGGGCGACACCACGACATAGCCTGACATCTCCGGGTGGACGTTGCACAACAACGGCACTGCGCCAGGATTGTCAAACTTGAACGGACGCTTTTCGCCCTTCGGCCAAGTACCCAGGTTGTGGCCGAGTTTCTTGTTACCCCCGACCGAAATCCAAAACACGTTGTGGGCAACACTGTCGCTGTTCAGGAATTGCACGGTTGTGCCTTGCTGCACCGCTACGATATGCGGCTGAAACATCAAGCCCTTCTGGTCGATCACGGGTTGCTGGGTGGGCGCAGGGAAGGTTTTGCCTGCGGGCGCTTCCACATAAACAACGGACTCACCGGTAACACCTGAAACTTTCCCGCTGATTGTGCCTGCGCTGGCAGCCAGGCTCATCATCGCTACTACTGCCATCACCATCATGAAAGTGTTCTTCATTAATTTTTCTCTCCTCTTTTTCCTTTGCAAATCGTTCGCTGTAAGTAGTCCCCGTGCCTAGTAGACGAATTCTAATGCACCGGTGGCAGTGTTCGTACGGAACGGGTTCAATGCCTTCCCGGTTGTTGGATCGTACGAAAGGGCTTGCCTCGGGCGAACCGCATACTCAAATGACGCTTTGATGTTGGCGTGAATCAGGAACTGTACGCCGGGTGTGACGCGGTCGCGTGTGCTACCTACGGGCATGAAGTAATTCCCTCCAGTCGGGTTCAGAAAATCCGAGGTGGACTGAACGCGGTCGTAACGCAAGATCGTCATCATCCAGGGCAGCGCCATATAGTCGGCCTGCAGGAATCCGCCGTTAAACTTCGCCGAGGTGCCCGGAATAAATCCATTCCCCGCCAGCTTCAGTACCAGAGAGTTATCGTGCCCATACATGAACAAACCGTATAGGTTGAGTTTGCGATAGTTGAAATCGAAGTCGCCGCCCACACGATAGAAAGGCTCGCGGCCCGTGAGAACAGCGGATTCGCCCGAGATCCGCTGCACCGAGCGCCCGTAGAAATAGTAAGAACCCAGGGTCAGGTAGGTATGGTCGCGTGGGCCGGTCGCTCCCGCGGCTTGCACGTCATGCCGACTGGCGGGGTCGCGCTCCAAGTTGAAGCGATACGCGAACCGTCCGTACAGGTCCTTGAAATTCGAGTCCGAAACAAATCCTACGCCGGTTGCCGAAGGAACGTTGGGCTGGTTTGTGGGCGGCGTCCCGCTTGTGTTCTGGTCCACGACCGCGATGGCGTAGCGGTAGCCTCCGTAGTGGTGGCCTCCGCTTAGCTCTATTCCACGTCCAGGTCCGGCCAGTGTGGTATGGTTATCGACCCCAGGGGCAGCCAAATTGGCCCCGATGTTGGCCTGACTATAGATGTCGTAAGCACTGATGTCGTAGGCGCGAGCCTGCGTAAAGGGCAGATCAAGTTCAAACTGCCCGACTTTCAGCGTGAGGGAATCGGTTGGCAATTTGAAATAGCGGCCCACGTTCACGAACCGCAGGTAGGCGTCGCCCAAGCTTCCATTGGCATTTGCGCCCGCGACGCTGAGATCGTCGTCAACCCAGAAAGCGATATCGCTGCCGAAATTCCCGGCAGTGAAGATGCTGAAATAACCCGGCTGAAAGTCCGTTCGCGGAACGTACTGCCCGGTCGTCCCCAGGTTGTAGTTGTTGGCATTCTTACTCGTCACCTGGAAGAATTGATTAAAGCGCAGCCCGATCGGAGGGAGTCCAGGAATCGTTCCCGGAAATACAGTGTGCGGCCACAATTCCTTCTGCGCCGGCGCTCCCAGCATCACCTGTGGGACCTTGATAAAGTCTTCATCATTTTTCGGAAACTTGAAGCCGGCATCCTTGAAGGCCTTGCCAAAATCGTTGAGCTTGGGAAAGTCAATATGGCAGGTGGTGCACGAGGTGCCGTACTGGCGCGAGAAAGCCGGGATGGCATAACTGCTTCCTGTCAGCAGTACGACGGTGAGGACAAGAGTTAAGAACGGGGACACCCGACGCGGCATTTCCATTGGATCGCCTCCTTGGCGGTCGAAATTGTGGGTCATTCGCTCCACTCTTGTTAGGACCCAAGTTGCCGGCTATTATCCGGGGCAGGGGTCACAGGTTGCTGCGGCATCAATCACACTAACATGTGATCACGATCACACGGGCAAAACGTCTAACTTTTTCGTTCGCTTGGGGTTGTCTCTATTTTGGCAAGCAAGCCATCAGGCGTTTGCTCCCTCAAAATGCGCTTCGATTTCTTCCAGCGTCTTCCCCTTTGTTTCCGGAAGGAATACCGCGGCGGTGATGAAGTAGATTACCGTGCAGGCGGCAAAAGCAAAAAACATGGCCGCGTAACCATGCTTGCCGACCGTCGGCAGGAATACCGCGGCGATACCGGTCGAAACCGCCTGGTTGATGAGCAGCGCGATGCTCATGCCGTTGGAGCGAATCCGAGTCGGCATCAACTCCGAAAGGGCCAGCCACACGCAGACACCGGGGCCAATCGCGAAAAACGCCATGAACACGAAAAGCGTGATCGCGACCAGCATTCCGTTGCGCGGGCTGGGAAGCGGGGTGATCAGCGCATTGTCGATTCTCAGCGGAGCCCGACGCGCGGCGTCGAGATTGCCAAACGGATTCGAAAAGAACGCCACCACTTTGTTGGCGGGCACCGAGCTCTCCCGCGTGATCTGGATCGGGGTCGCGGCGGTGTCGTCGGAACGCGCCGCCTTGGTTGCGGCGCGAAAATCCCCATACGAATAGATGACGACCAAGGAAGTAGGACGGTTGCCGATTCGCCCGGCATCACCCGATGTACCGATACCGAGCAGCGTCTCCGCCAGTTTCGGGTTGTACGTAATTGTGACCTTCTGGTCCGCCGTAACCATGGACTGAACCGAGCCCCGCGAATCCACGCGCAGGCGTTCCGTCTGCCGGAAAAGCAAGCCGGTGCAGATGAGCGAGACAATAATCCCACCCGTTCCTACCGACAGCAGGAACTTTCGCCCCTTGCGGTCCACCAGCAGTACGCCGCCAATGGTCATCACAAAATTCACGATCGTGAAAAGAACGTAGCCCCAATGCGCCTGAACGTCGGAAAGACCGCTCTGCAAAAGAATGTTGGTGTTGTAACCAATGATGGAATTGATGCCAGTGGCTTGGTTGCACGCGAGAATGACGCAAGCCAGCATAAACGGAATTACATACTTGCGGCGCAAGAGCGATTCCTTAACCTTGGCCCCGGTTGAGGTCTTCGCTTTTTCCGCCGCGCTAACTTGTTCCATCTCCGCTAGTTCAACGTCCGCTTGTTGGTTGGTGCGAGAACGCAGAAGCGCGGCGTAGGCCGCATCCCGTTTCCCGCGCAGAAACAGCCAGCGCGGAGATTCCGACACCATGAGGCTGCCGATCACAAACAAGATGCCGGGGGGCAGCGAAACCCAGAAAATACTGCGCCAGGCCGTGTCTTTGAAAGCAAAGAGCCTGGCGGGATCGCCTAGCCTAGACACCTCTTCAACGCGAACGCTGAAGTACATGCCCACGATGGCGGCCGTCACAATCCCCAGCGTCAGCAGCCATTGGAAAATGCCCGTCCCCTTGCCGCGACTCGCCGCCGCCAGGCACTCCGCCAGATACAGCGGCACCACGACGCCGATCAGACCGGCGCTGATGCCCTGCAACAGGCGACCAAAAACCAGCGACCCATAACCATGCGAGAGCGCAATGATGGGGATACTGCACACGAACAGCAGTCCGCTCAGCATCATCAGAGGCTTGCGCCCCATCCAATCCGCCAGCGCGCCGGCAAACAAGGTTGAGATCACGCTGCCGAGGAGCACGGCTGCGACCACGATAGAAAGCTGGCCCGCGTTCAACCCGGAGGTGGCCTCCAAGTAAGGCAAAGCCCCCGCAATGATCCCGACATCCACGCCGTAGAGCAGTCCGCCAAGTCCCGCGACCAGCAGCAGGAATCGGTTGTAACCAGCCTTTTCATCGTGTGCCACAGTGCCAACCCTTTCGTCTTTACCAGCAGAAGGTTTCGTGTCAGGGTATCGCTTTAGCGATACCGCAAAGTCTTCAAAACCAGACACCCCTTTAGGGGCTCGCATCTGAAATCGACTTCTTCCGCAGTCTGTGAAACCGTGCACGACCCAAAACCATTTATGAGACAAGATCTAGCGTCGAAGTTCGCCTTCAGGGCTGGAGGCTGCTCAATGCCTGATAAGCCGCCCCCAGCATCGGGGCGTCGTCATTCACGACCACCGCTATCGGGACACGCGCCAGCACCGCCGCCAGTTTCCCCGCCCCGCAAAATACCTTGAAGAAGCCGACCTCCTGAAGTTTGGGCAGGATCTTTGTCGCGATGCCGCCCGCGATGTAGACGCCGCCAACCGCCATGGTGTGTAACACGAAATTTCCCGTCGTCGCAGCATAGATTTCAGTCCAAAAATCCAGCGTCTCCTCGCAAACGGCGCAAGATTTCGCAAATGCCCGCTGCGTAATTTCGTTCGCGGCATTGCCCTCTTGTGAGTCGAACGACGCGTGGCGCACCGCCGGGTTCAGAAATTCGTGAATCCTGCGAAAACCGCGCCCCGAGACAATCTCCTCGCACGACACGTGCGGCAACTGCAACCTTAAATGGCTGAGCAGTTGCATCTCACGATCCGTGCGAGGCGCAAAATCCGCTTGACCTCCTTCGGCCGGTGCGGCGCGATACTTTTCACCATCCCAGAAAAGAAGAGCCTCTCCCAGGCCGGTTCCCGCCGCGATCACGCCTCTTGTCGCTTGATGCTCGGGGACTCCACGGTTCAGGGTTACAAAGTCATTCGCAGACAGTCGTTCCAGACTCAAGGCGGTGGCAATGAGGTCGTTCAACAATTGTATGTTTCCCAGGTGCAGCATTCCTGTAAGCGCTGAGGCGTCGAGCACCCATGGCAGGTTTTCCGAGTAGCGCTGTCCCTCGACCACCGCGCCCGCCACGGCGAACCCAGCCGCATCGATTGCCGGCCCACTCGCGCTCTCATCTGCTGCTGCCGCTTGTTGGAGAAAATCGCCGATCAGATCTTCGAATCCTGTGTAGTCCCGAGTCGCAAGACGGCGCTGCAAAACGGAACGAAGGCCAGGCCCTTCTTGCTGGAACAACCCCAGATTGCATTTTGTGCCGCCAATGTCCCCGGCCAGAATCATGATCGTCCGATCAGTCGCTCGTTCCGCATGACTCACCTAACCAGAAAAGATCAATGCGCCGCCGCACAACGGGCGCTCAGAATAATGAACAAGAGGTGAATCTTATCAGAGATGGAGACGAGAGGTTTATACGCGTGCTTGTTCCAGATGTTTCAGGGTCGGCAACCGCCGAATGGATTTCCCAGTCTTCTTCTGCGCGACGCGCAAGTCAAAGAGACTTTGCAGGTTAAGCCAGAATTGGGCGGTGGTGCCGAAGAAGTGGGCGAGACGCAGAGCGGTATCGCCCGTGATGGCGCGCCGTCCGTTCAGGATCTCGGTCACACGGTTTGAGATCGACCAGCCGTTCGGGTGTGGTTTGTATCCCTTATAGGCAGGTGGGCCACTTCTAACGGCGAAGTATAAAGCGGATTTGTCTTTTAACATGGACCGAAATAACTGGGGGTGCGCCACTTCTCGCGCTTTTCGAGAAGTGGCTGTCGCGTGACGCAGACGACCTTCCTCCTCGACGCTCACCGAGACTTACGGCTACGACCAGCTCTATAACCTGAGCTCGAAGTTGGACCGCAAGAACCAGACCAAGTACGTCTACGACTCGCTGTACCGGACGACCAGCAAGACCTATTCGGATCAGACCAGCGCGAACTACGTGTACGACCCTTGCGTGCCTATCTCTCGATTTTAGCGAAACCTTGTCAAGCCCCTGTTTTGACCGTTTTCCGGGTAAGTCGATGAATTAGCGGCGAAAATAAAGTTGGAAAACTTGTCGGTATGGGTAGGGTGAAATTGATATAATGGAAGTAGAGAGTAAGAAAAGGGTGCGGAGTCCTCCCGCACCCATTTTCATTGTTGTCCCAGTCTCTGGCGACAGCTCTCGAAGCGGGAACCCGCTTGAGATCCTGAGCGAACCGGGATCCCCATTTGGCGAGATGGCGTGGAGGAGCGAACGGATCTCGTAAGTCGTTGGTTCTCAAAGACTTTACCTCTAAGTTATTTAAACTCAAAGACCTGGCGGGAATCTCCTCCTAACTCCTTGATTCCAAAAGACCGGGGGAGGGGGGGTACCCCCCCGTGTCAAGTAAGTAAACATCCTCCCCGAGGCGCTCTAACTGACAGCTGAGAGCTGACAAGCTAGGAACTACGCATCAGCTTCCGGCAAGCGCACCGCCGGCTCAATGACATGTAGTCCGCACTCAGTTTTAGTCGTGCCCGGCCAACGTCCCGCCCTCGGATCTTCGTCCGGCCGGACCGCCCGCGTGCAATGCGTGCACCCGATGCTCGGATAGTTCTGATCGTGCAGTGAGTTGTAAGGCACCCCGTGCTCGTGGAGATAGCGCCAAACCTGTTTCGAGGTCCAGTCAGCAATCGGATTCACCTTCACCAGCCCGAACTTCGCGTCCCACTCGATTTTGCGGGTGCCCTGACGGAATGAGGTCTGGTCGCGACGAATGCTCGTGATCCAGGCCTCCAACGCCATCCCGTTCAAGGGCGCCGGCAGCTACAGGTCCAGATAATGCCGCGCGGGCGCCTCGCGCAACCATAGCGCCGCGGTTTCGGGGGTGGTGTCCCGCTGCGGCATGCCCAGCATCTCGTAACCAACCATAAATTTTCTTACCGTCGCCGAGCGCAGCAGCGGCGGATAAAAGTGCGCGTGCAGGTGAAATTCAGGATAGTTCTCACCATCGGTAGGCCGCTGATGAAAACCCATGGTGTAAGGAAACGAAGTGTGAAACAGATTGTCATACCGAATGGTGGCCTGCCGGAGTATCTCCGCCAGAGCAGTGCGCTCCTCGTCCGTCAGTTCATCGAGAGCCGACAGGCTTCGCCGGCTCACCAGCAGGGTCTCAAAGGGCCAGACCGCCCAGAACGGCACCAGCAATACGAAATGGTCATTGGCGCATACCAACCGTGCCTGTTTTTTCAGTTCCAGATTCAGGTAATCGTTCAGCAGAGTCGTGCCGTGCGATTGCCGGTAGTCCTGAAATGCGGCGAGTTCCTTGGCCAATTCATTGGGCAAAGTTGCGTTGGCCCAGATCTGTCCGTGGGGATGAGGATTGCTGCATCCCATCATCGCTCCGCGATTCTCGAAGATCTGAACCGCCCGGATGCGTGGATCACTCCCCAGTTCAGAGAACTCTCGTACCCAAGCATCGACCACGAGTCGTAGTTCGGGAACGCTCATCCGGGCCATGGTGAGATCGTGCCGTGACGAAAAACACACCACCCGGCAGCGCCCAGCTTCGCTGCGGGCAAACAGCAATCCCCCTTCCTCAATTTCATCAGCGGGCGTGTCTGGCTTCAGTGCCGCAAAATCATTGTCAAAAACAAACGTCCCCGTGTAGGCGGGGTTTCTCAGTCCCGCGGCGCGAGCATTACCGGGACAGAGATAGCAGTTGGGATCGTAAGGAACCGGCGCTTCCGGAGGAACGGATTCGATCTGCCCCTGCCAGGGCCTTTCGGCGCGATGCGGGGACACCAGCACCCACTCCCGGGTGAGCGGATTAAAGCGGCGATGCGGCTGTGATGCCAGCTCAGCGAAGTTCATCGGTTCCCATTTTCAGTTCGCGTATCCGTCCGGCCAGGTACGATGCCACTGCCACGCGCTTTCCACAATCGTTTTCAAATCCGGGAACTTCGGCTGCCAACCCAGTTCGCGCCGAATCTTTTCCGAGCTGGCAATTAGCACGGCTGGGTCCCCTGCCCGGCGAGGCGATTCGATCGCCGGAATCGCATGCCCGGTAACCTCCCGCGCCACTTCGACTACCTGGCGCACGCTGAAGCCCTGCCCATTGCCCAGGTTGTAGACGAGCGGCCTGGAATCCTCGCGCGTACTTTCCAAGGCATCAAGGGCCAGCAGGTGCGCCCGCGCTAGATCGCTGACGTGGATGTAGTCGCGGACGCAGGTGCCATCGGCTGTGGGGTAGTCGGTCCCGAAAATGTTCGCGTGGTCGACGCGGCCGAGGGCAACTTGCAGGATCCGCGGGATGAGATGCGTCTCCGGCTGGTGCGCCTCCCCTTTGTCCGGACGGGACGCACCGGCAGCATTGAAATATCGCAGGCTGGCATAGCGCAGGCCGTGAATCTGGTGGAACCATGCCAGCATGCGCTCCACCAGCAGCTTCGATTCGCCATAGGCATTGGTCGGATGGATGGGATCATCTTCCGCAATCGGAGTGCGCTCGGGATTGCCATACAGCGCCGCCGTCGATGAGAAGACGAAATGCTTGACCCCGGCGGCGAGCGTCGCTTCGAGCAGCGTCAAAGCATTCGCAGTGTTGTTGCGGAAGAACTTTTCCGGAGCCTTCATCGACTCACCTGCCTCGATCAGAGCCGCGAAATGCATGACGGCTTCGATCCGGCGCAACCGGAACAACTGGTCAAGGTGAGCGCGATCCGCCAACTCGCCTACGATCAGTTCAGCGTTTTTCGGCACTGCCTGGCGATGGCCCCGACTCAGGTTATCGAAGACGACAACCTGGTGCCCTGCCTGCAATAGCTCGTCGGCAACCACGCTGCCGATGTAGCCTGCTCCGCCTGTGACTAAAACTTTCATTCGCTTCGGACCCATTTCTCAGACGGCGTCTCCACGACCTGGCCAACCCCATCGGCAGCCGCACAGATGTAAATCTCCGGCTTGCGGCCCGTCGAACCTTCATAGCCTTCCTGCACCCTCCGCTGGAGCGCTTCGACACAACCGGACTGGACAAGCGCGATGGTACAGCCACCAAAACCGCCTCCGGTCATTCGTGTTCCGTAAACGCCTTCCGCTCGCCCGGCAAGTTCCACCATCAAATCGAGTTCCGAACAACTCACTTCAAAGTCGTCGCGCAGGCTGCGATGCGACTCCAGCATCAGTTTCCCGAAAGCCTCTAAGTCCCCACGTTCCAGCGCAGCCGCTGCTTGGAGCACTCGATCATTCTCGCCGATTACATGACGGCAGCGCCGCATGACGACATCCGGCAGATCATGCCCGTACGTCTCCAGATCCTCGGTCGTAACGTCTCTCAATGCTCGAACCTGCGGTAGATGTTTCGACAGAGCGCGCACCCCCGCCTCACATTCGGCACGGCGCTGGTTGTATTCACCTTTGGCGATGCTGTGTTTGACCATGGTGTTGCAGATGGCCAAAGCGACATCGGCAGGCAGCGGCAACTGTCGGTACTCTAACGAGCGGCAATCGAGCAGCAGAGCTTGACCGTGTTTCCCGTGGCTGGCAACAAACTGATCCATGATTCCGCAACGTGCCCTGACAAACTCGTTTTCCGCCTGCTGGCAGAGCAGCGCAAGCTGCGTTCGATCGATTTTAGTCCGATCGGCAAGATCGAGCAGCGCGTAGCCGACCGCGACTTCAAGCGAAGCGGAGGAACTCAATCCCGCGCCCAGTGGAACATTTCCATCCACCAGTAGATTCGCTCCACCCAGTTGCTTGCCGGACTGGACAATCATCTTCACCACGCCAATCACGTAATCGCTCCAGTGCCCAGCGCCCGCAGCTGGCAAATGATCGAGATCGAACTCGACCTGCTCGGAGTAATTCTCGGAATGAATCACGACCTTGCGGTCAGGGCGTGGAGCAACTGCGACCCGGGTATAGAACCCGATCGCCGCCGGCATGACGAAGCCGTCGTTGTAATCCGTGTGCTCGCCGATCAAGTTCACTCGTCCCGGAGCCTGGTAAATGCGCGGAGACTCCCCAAAAAGCTGGACAAATCTCTGCTCCAGAACCTGGGTCCGGTTTTCGACGGCTGAATTCGCGTTCTGCATGAGGCTTTGCCGTAAGCCCCGATCCTAAATTGCTCGGTCCGGATCAGCAAAGAAGAAAACGTCCCAGAGGAACATCCGGGACGTTTTTCTGCTTCGGGCTTGCGCGATACGTCAGTGTGAGATGGCCGCAAACAGCGGCGAGTGCATAAGGGCCTGGAACTTCTGGTCGTCGGTCTTGAAGTGAAGCTGCACATTCGAGCTGTCGGAATCGACGGTGGTAGCGTCGATGGCAGTCTTTTCGATCGGGCTGGCGTTGAGCTTCTTGTAAAGCATGCCGGCTTTGACGATGGTGGAAAGCGTGGCCGCGGTCATCGAATCGGAGGTGAGAACGCTCAAGTCGAAATTCACTCCGCTCTGAAAATTCATGGTGTAGCGGGAAGCCAGAATGCGCTTCTTGATGCTCTCGTAGTCGGCAACCTTCGCCGCATCGCCCATCGCCGAGTACATGATGGCCTGGGTTCCCTTCTGGTCGAGGATGCTCCACACGGGCTCGCCATCGACGGCCGACATCTGGTCGGTCATCACCGGATTGGAATCCAGCGACGGACGCTTGCCGTCGCGGGTATCGAGAGCACTGTGCAACGACGCCGGCTCGCCGAAGGCCAGCGTGTTGTCGTCCAGGAAGGTCAGCACCAGCCCGTTATCCATCGGGTAAATGACGGCCGTGCCGTACTTGGTGCCCGCGATCTTCTTAACCTTCATCTTCTTGAGCACGGCCTTGGCGGAGAACGAGCCAGCCGCCACTCCGATGGTTTGAATGCCCTTCTTCTCGGTTCGGAACGAGGCGAAGTTGAGCTGCTCCAGATCGTGGTCGGCGTCAATGCCGATGCCCTTCAGCGCGGTCTCCAAGTCTTTCAAATTATCGGGCAGGACCTGTTGCTTGAGCGCCTGCGCGGTGGGCGAATCCTTGAGCGCCCGGTAGTCGACACCAATCAGTTGCTGAATTTCAGAAGGCACCATGGAACGTGCCGATGATGCGATCGGCATGGCAAAGCCAGCCGTCGTGCACAAAAGCAAAGCTGCGAAAAACAAATTCTTCATAGATATCCTCAAAACGAAGCCCTCAAGATCAGTCTGCAGAGTTTAGATGCAAACCGCAAGGCGTACGTTGGTGACCTTTGGCGCTGTTTAAGCTGTTGTGGTCTATTTTAGTCCCTAATCTGCACGGCATGGCGGTAACTAAAGTGCGTCCTCCGGGCTTGGTTCTAGAACGCTCGAACTGGGACGGCTTGCGTCGGTCTTTTGTTTACGTGTAATACTTTGTGGCAAAGGCGTTCGGTATGAACTCGCTGCTCGCAACTGTGGTTGTTCTTGCCTTGGGACCTGGCGCTCCTCAGGAGATGCAGCCCCGCGTATTGATGGGTGACAGTTCACACTGTGATGCGGTGATGGTCCGGGACGGGCACATTGCCATCGAGGAGGTTTGCACAAAGGAAAGCGGTGGCCCTGAAAAGAATCTCCGTGCGGAAGTGGCGTGGGACGGACATGTGGCCACCATTACTGACGCCGACGAAAAGGCTTCTGTGGAGTGGATCCGTGCCCATTCCCTGCTCCCGCGGCTCTCTATGAAGCACCATGACCTCTACTGGGACGGCAAGAAGGTAGACTTGGGCAAGGTTGGTGTTTTCGGTTTGTACCTAGCCTTCCCGTGGCAAGGGGGCGTATTGATCTACGGGCGGACTATCCCGTGCAGGGGTTTTTGGGAGTCTTGGCCATTCAAGGGTCACTTCATCGAGGATCGAGACCTCGATCCGTTCTGCGCAATTTTCTTTGATCCCAATACACTTAAGGGGGAGGACCGCTGGCTTAATGGATTTGCGGATCGCGGGTTTTTCCTGTTCCCTATCCCCAAGTGACTGGTCGATCATCTAGCCTTTCAACATCGCCGCTCGCTTCCGCGTCTCCTTCACAAAGGCTTCGTCCTTTAGCGAAACCAAGTTGATTTCGACATTCGCAAGCGCGCCTTCAAGGGCAGCTTTTGCCAGGGCGATCGCGGTCACCAGGTCCGATTTCATGTTCGGGTTGGTGATCGGTTTCAAAATGGTCGCAATCTCCGCCACTTCGACCACTTCTTCGGCGACGCCTAGAGGCACGCTGGTCGCTTGTTTGAGAGCAGAGCTGATCGCGGCATCTCCATCCGTAGATTCCTTCGCCGACTTGTAGGCCTTCATCACGGAATTGTAGGACTCGGCGTCGGCGTCGATCGCCGCCTTGAGTTCCTCGCGAAGCTGGCCAAGCCGGGCGATGGCTTCGCTGAACTGGCTTTCGTACTGCACGTACGCTTTCTTGCCGCGCGACATGGACGCGACCATGCTTGCGAGTCCCGCGGCCATGGCGCCGCTAGCGGCAGCGGCGCTGCCTCCTCCGGGAGTCGCCGTGGGAGCGGCCAGTTGTTCAATGAAAGGCTCGACTCCGGCGCGCAGGCCGCCTACCGCCATCTTGCCGCCCATTACCGCCGTCAGGCGATTTTCGAGGATGAGCGAGGAATCGAAATTTTCGACTTGCAGGAACCATTCCGCCGCCTGCTCCAACGCTTTCTTCGGAATCAGCCCTACGATCTCGCTGGAGACAGGAATAACTCCGTAGCGCGCGGCTTCGCGTTTCACGTATTCGAAGACGCGGTGGATGGGAGTCTGCTCGAAGTCGGTGAGGTTCATCGAGACCTGAGCCAAGCCACGCACCAGAAATCCAGCGCCCTTGACGAAGCGCAGGCCGCCACTCGAAGCGCGCACCGCTTTCGCGACTTTCTTGGCAATGTCGACGTCGGGCGTATTCAGGAAGACGTTATAGGCAATGAGAAATTTGCGCGCTCCAACCACGGTTGCCCCGGCCGTGGGATGCACGCGAGGCTCACCGAAATCAGGCTTGCGCGCCGGATTGGTGGCAATCTCCGCGCGGATGCCTTCGAACTGACCGCGGCGAATATTCTCCAGGTTTTGCCGTTCAGGCGTAGCCGCGGCGGCTTCATAAAGGTAGACGGGGATCTGGAAACGCTTCGCAATCTCAGCTCCGACGTGTCGTGCCATGGCGACGCAGTCTTCGATAGTGACGCCGTCAATCGGGATAAAGGGCACGACGTCGGCTGCGCCCATGCGCGGGTGCGCACCCTGATGCTTGGTCAGATCGATCAACTCGGCGGCCTTCCCTACCCCGCGAATGGCAGCTTCCTGAATGGCATCGCGCTCGCCTACCAGGGTGATGACGCAGCGGTTGTGGTCGGAATCCATCTCGCGATCGAGGAGATAGACCCCGGGAATCTTCATGGCTTCGATAATGGCATCAACTTTCGCCGGGTCGCGGCCTTCGGAAAAATTAGGAACGCATTCCACCAGAGTACTGGGCATGGCCTGAAGGATAACGGGCGGAGGTTGGGTGAGGCAACTCAAGGGACACCGGGAGGCTTTCGAACTTCATTTACCACCAAGGACACGAAGGTCCACGAAGGAAACTATCTTGTAGGTTTTTCTTCGTGCTACTTCGTGTCCTTCGTGGTTAATTTAATATGCGCAGTGCTAGAATCCGGATTCGCGGTTGCAGCCGCCAGAACCTCAACCCCAGGAGCCCACCATGCCAAAATATGTCATCGAGCGCGAGATTCCCGGCGCCGGCAAATTGACCCCGCAGCAACTCCAGGCTAACTCGCAGAAATCCTGCGGAGTTCTGCAGAAACTTGGTCCACAGGTGCAGTGGCTTGAAAGCTTCGTCACCGACGACAAGATCTACTGTGTCTACATCGCACCGAATGAAGAGATGATCCGCGAGCACGCCCGCCAGGGAGGTTTTCCGGCCAATCGAATCTCCGCCATCCGGTCAGTCATCGGTCCGACCACCGCGGAAGGTTGAGCTCTGTCCACTCTGCCCAATTCACGCAGGCCGACCATCGGCGTCTTTGACTCGGGTGTAGGTGGCCTCACCGTGCTGCGCGCGCTCGTCGACCGCATCCGGGACGCCAGCTACCTCTACTTCGGCGATACCGCTCGCCTTCCCTACGGGTCGAAGTCAGCGGCTACCGTGGCGCATTACGCGGTTGGGGCGGTGCGCTATTTGCAAGATCAGGGAGCGGAACTACTGGTCATCGCCTGCAACACAGCCACTGCCCTGGCGCTCAACGAGATCAAAGCGGCGGCGGGAGTGGAAGTGATCGGCGTGGTTGAACCGGGTGCCGACGCGGCGGCGGCGGCCAGCCGGAAGCGGAACGTGGTCGTCATCGGCACCGACGCCACCATCAGCAGCCATGCCTACCGGCGGGCGCTCGAAGCCCGGAACGTCTCGGTGCGCGAGAAGGCTTGCCCTCTGTTTGTTCCGCTGGTCGAAGAAGGCTGGGTGGAGCATCCGGTCACCGAGCAGGTGGCAAAGATTTACCTGTCGGAAGCATTTTCGGGCGACGCTTGCGATGCGGACGTGCTAGTGCTTGGCTGCACCCACTATCCACTGATCAAGCCCCTGTTACGCCGAGTCGCGCCGGAGCACGTCGCCATCGTGGACTCGGCCGAGTCCACGGCGCAGGAGGTGGCGCGTCAACTGGAGCGCGAACGGAAGCTCGAGCCCAGAGGAATTCCCCAACTCAAGTTCTTCGCCACCGATTCGGTGGAGAAATTCAAAAAGATGGGAACGCGGTTCCTGGGCCTTCAGGTGGAAGATGTGCTGCACGTGGATTTGAAGGAGTAGGCAGAGGTACTTTTTATAAATTGTCATCCTGAGCGAAGCGAAGGACCTGCTTTCCCTTTGGTGCAAGAGACAGCGGGTCCCTCGCTTCGCTCAGGATGATAACTGGTAACAGGGATTCCGCCTCAGTACAAGCGGAAAGTGACTTCAACGTTAATCATGGTAGCAACCGGCTTGTCGTCTTTCTTGCCCGGCTCGAAGCGCCAGGTTTTCACCGCTTCGATGGCCTTTTCATCCAGGCCCAACCCAAGCGTACGAGCCACCCTGATATCGCGCGGCTTGCCATCCGCGCCGACCACGACCCAGAGCACGCAGGTACCCTGAAACTTGGCCTTGCGAGCTTCCTCCGAATATTCAGGATCGGGTTGATAAATCAGTTTTGGACCCGACACACCGCCGCCCACGCGGAATGCTCCACCACCGGTGCCGCCGCCGTGACCAGGGCCGTATCCGGGACCTTCCCCCGAACCGACACCACCGCCACTGCCGGAGCCGATGCCGCCGCCATAGCCGGTTCCATTCGAAGGTACAGAAGGCAAATGCGACATCGGATCGCCCAGGTCGGGCAGGTTGGGCTGCTGCAGCTTAATGTCAGGAGGAACCACGATGGTCGGGGGAACTTCGAGTTTCGGCTGCAGGTTGCGCACCACGGCCATGGGCGGAGTGAGTTGCTGCATCGACTGCTTGGGCAATCGGCCCTGCGATGCCTGCAGCTTATCGTGATCGCCACCACCACCGCCGCCGCTCACGTTCTTCGAAATTGGCAAAGCGGGAATATCGTCGGGCGCGATCAACACGACGGTTTCCTTCGGCGTGTTGACGATAATTCTCCGGCCCACGTAAGTACCCGCTATGATGGCCGCCAGGGCCAGCACGTGGATAACAGTTGAGCCAGCGACTCCGCGTCCCTTGTAGTTGTAGAAGCCCCAGATGTCGCGCACCGGGACGGGCTTCGAGGTCAGGACCAGGGGCGGAAGTTTCTTGGGGAAAAAGAAATCGTCAATATTGCGAAACAGGGATTTCCACAGAGGCTCGTCCAGAGTCTGGTTCGTCAGGAGAAGATGCAGCTCGGGCTCTGGATCCAACGCTGCTGCATTCTGCGGTGTTTCGAACTCTGCCATAGCTTCCCGAGCATTGACCCTAAGTTGACGGTACGGACAATCGCTCTTTTAGATGCCTGAGAGCTTGTCAGGGCTTACAAAAAAAATTGCCTCTCAAGCGGACGAGCCTACCCGCCCAAAAGTTTCCCAATCAGTTAGATGCGAGCAGGCTGCGATCTGGTAAAAATTGTACACGCTTTTTGCCGAGGGGAAACAGTACTTTTCGAATTCGTTTCCCGCGCCGCTGCCCAAATAGACGTGTACTTCCGCGCTCCCTATATAATGAAAAGATTCAAGCAGTTGGGAGAACCTAGCGAGTGCCGACGGACCTGAAATCCACCATCAATTTGCCTAAAACCGGCTTCCCCATGAAAGCTGGGCTGCCCCAGAATGAGCCCAAAATGCTCGAGCGCTGGGAGCAGATGGGTCTCTACCATCGCATCCGCCAAGCCCGCAAGGGAAAGAAGAAGTACATCCTGCACGACGGCCCGCCTTACACCAGTGGACCTATCCACTTGGGCACGGCCATGAACAAGTGCCTTAAGGATTTCATCGTCAAGTCCAAAACCATGTCCGGCTTCGACGCCCCCTACGTCCCCGGATGGGACTGCCACGGCCTGCCCATCGAAATCAAGGTTGACAAAGAACTCGGCGGTAAAAAGCTCGAGATGCACCCCGCCGACGTACGCGCCGAGTGCCGCAAATACGCGCAGAAATTCCTCGACCTGCAGCGCCAGCAGTTCAAGCGCATCGGCGTTTTCGGCCGCTTCGAAAGGCCGTACGCCACCATGACGCCGCTCTACGAGTCGGTAGTGCTGCAAGCTTTCTTCTCGTTCTACGAAAACGGATTCGTCTACAAAGGCTTGCGCGCGGTCTACTGGTGTATGCACGACGAGACTGCTCTCGCCGAAGCTGAAGTCGAATACGAAAACCATACCAGCGGCACCGTCTGGGTCAAATACGCGCTGCTCGACGATCCCGCAAAACTCGACGCCTCGCTCGCCGGCAAGAAACTTTCCACCATCATCTGGACCACCACTCCCTGGACCCTGCCCGCCTCCATGGCCGTCGCCTTCCATCCCGACGAGGAATACGTAGCGCTGGAATCCGGCAGCGAGGTCTACATCGTTGCCTCCAAGCTGGCGAAAGACGCCGCCGAGAAGTGCGGCCTGCAGAATCCGCGCGAACTGGCTCACTTTCCCGGACGCAAGCTTGAGCGCCTCAACTTCCGGCATCCCTTTCTCGACCGCAAAGTTCTCGGCGTGCTCGCCGACTACGTCACCATGGACACGGGAACCGGAGTCGTCCACACCGCTCCCTCGCACGGAGCTGAGGACTTCGCCACCGGCGTCAAGTATGGCCTCGACGCCACCAGCAACGTCGACGAAAAAGGCATCCTGCGCAACGGCCTGCCCGAGTACGACGGCAAGCGCGTTTGGGACGCCAATCAGCCCATCATCGATCTGGTCAAAAGCCGCGGCGCTCTGTTGCACACGGAAAAAACCGAGCACTCGTATCCACACTGCTGGCGCTGCCACAATCCCGTTATCTTCCGCGCGACCGAGCAGTGGTTCATTTCCATGGAAACGCCCATGCCCGGCGGCAAAGGAAAAGACGACACCCTGCGCACGCGCACGCTCGCCGAGATCAAGAACGTCAAATGGGATCCGGCCTGGGGAGAAGAGCGGTTATCGAACATGATTCAAACCCGCCCCGACTGGTGCATCTCGCGCCAGCGCGTGTGGGGCGTTCCCATAGCCGTCTTTCTCTGCGAAAGCTGCGGCAAGCCGCTCAACGACCATGCCATCAACCGCAAGGTCGTGGAGGTGTTCGCCCGCTCGGGAGCCGATGTCTGGTTTACCAACGAACCCGACACCATTATTCCCGCCGGAACCAAGTGCCCGCACTGCGGCGGCGCGAAGTTCGAAAAGGAAACCGACATCTTCGATGTCTGGCTCGAATCCGGAGCCAGCTATCTCGCGCTGATTGCGGACGAGCCCGAATATCCCTGGCCTTCCGATCTTTACCTCGAAGGTGGCGACCAGTATCGCGGATGGTTCCAGTCTTCCCTGCTCTGCGCTATGGGCACGCACGCCACGCCTCCCTATCGCGGAGTGGTCACGCCCGGCTGGACGCTCGATGAAAAAGGTCAGGCCCTGTCGAAGTCGCGCGGTAATGATGTTGATCCGGTGGACATCGCCAGCCGCCTCGGCGGAGAGATCGTACGCCTGTGGACTGCATCCGTAGACTTTCGCGAGGACGTCGTCGGATCGGAAGCGCTGATGCAGCGCGTGGGCGAAAACTACAAAAAGATTCGCAATACGTTCCGCTACGTCTTGAGCAATCTGTACGATTTTGATCCGAAAGCCGACTCGGTACCGTTCGACAAAATGGAGTCGCTTGACCAGTACATGCTTCGGCAGACCTGCGCGTTCGCAACCGACATCAAGAGTTCGTATGACGAGTTTGCCTTCCACAAGATCTACCAGCGGGTGAATAACTTCTGCATTGTGGATTTGAGCGCCTTTTACTTCGACGTTCTCAAAGACAGGCTCTACACGTCGGCCGCGAAATCCGAGACGCGCCGCAGTGCGCAGACCGCGATCTGGCACATCGGGGAAGCACTGGTTCGCCTGCTCGCGCCCATCCTCAGTTTTACCGCTGAGGAGGTTTGGGGGTACCTGCCAAAACTCGACAATCGCGAGGAAAGTGTCCATCTGTCGAACTTCCAGAGAGATGAGGATATTGTCGGCATTTTGTCGACTGATAGAGAATCAAACCTGCGTGGAGACGCGCAAAAACGCGACTGGAGCGAACTGCGCCTCGTCCGCGACGCAGCTCTAAAGTCTCTCGAAGACGCCCGCAATAACAAACTCATTGGCACCGGTCTCGAAGCCCAGTTGTTGCTTACTGCTTCCGATCCCCTGTACTCGGTCCTGAAGCGTTACGAGGCGCAACTGCGCTACCTGTTCATCGTCTCGTCCGTCAGCCTGACCCAAGGTGCAGGCAACGGAACGGGTAGCGTGCAGGTGGAAGTCAAAAGAGCAAATGGCCAAAAGTGCGAACGCTGCTGGAACTATTCGACTCGCGTGGGTGAGGACAAGAACTATCCCACGGTGTGCGAGCGTTGCAGCGCCGTTCTCAAAGAAATTGCAGGGGCGTGACCGCGCCCTTCCGCAAACGCGATAAGCTAGTACAGGGATGTAGCGCCGGCATCTTGCCGGCTGTCCCGAGGGCGTCTCGCCCTCGGCGCGGCGGACGAGACGGCGGCGCTAGCGTCAGCAGCCAGAACACAAGAAAGTCTTTCGGGTCATGCGCAAATATCATTTTCTGATCGCGTTGTTCGTCGTCGCTCTCGACCGCGCCACCAAGTGGACGATCGCGCACCGGCTTTCCTTGCACGACAGCATTCCCGTCATTCCTGGATTTTTTCGCATTATCCACGCCGAAAACCCGGGCGCCGCGTTCGGTATTTTTGCGGATTCTCCCTCGCAATGGAAAGTCGCTCTGCTGATTGCGTTCTCCATCATTGCGCTGCTGATCGTATCCCTGCTGCTTTGGAAAAACAGCCATCGCCTGACCACGACTGGAATCGGCCTGGCGTTAATACTGGGCGGCGCGGTCGGCAATTTGTGGGACCGCCTGGTCAGCCGGCACGTCGTGGATTTTCTTCTCTTCTATATAGGCCCGCACCAGTGGCCAGCCTTCAACGTGGCCGACAGCGCGATTGTGGTGGGAGCGGGTCTGCTGGTGTTTGAGATCGTTTTTACCAAGTCGCCGAGCCAGCAATCGGCGTAGAGCCATCGAGTTTCCGGGGGCCCTAGGCGGCACCTCTGAAGTCGCGCCCTTCCCTTCCTTACCTCGGTAACTGGAGTCTCCACCGCCCCAATGCCAAGATCAGACGACACCTGACAGGAGACTTTCATGCGACAACTTGCGGCCGTCATTCTCTCTCTGATCTTGTCCAGCGCTGGCCTGTGGGCCAAGAACACAACTCAGGAAGCTCCGCAAACTGCGCGGCAGGCTTTGATGGAGATGTTTTTCAGCAAAGAGTCAGGGACCTTCCTCAAGCACTTGCCTGCGGTCACGCGTGCCACGCTCGAAAAATCCGGGGCTCTGGCCACCGTGCAGCAGTATTCCGTGCTCGCCGGGCAGTTTCAAACGCAAGGGAAGAGCTTTCAGACATTTGAGACAGGGCCCGTGATGCTAGCCACGGAAGATCCCAAGACTGGACAAAAAGTTGAGATCGTCGTCGACAACGACTCGCTGCAAGGGGATCAGGACGACATCGAGCTGTCCTTCCGCACTTACAAAGACAACCAGGCACAAAAGACTCCGTTCATGCCTCGCCTCGTCTTCTCCATGAAAATGGAATCGGGGCTCTGGACGTTGAACAACATCGCCATCACCATCAACCTGCCGCTGGCTGACCCCGATTTGTTGCAACACATCACCGATGGAATGAAGGCGCGCGCGGCCGCTGGCGGTCCGCAGATTCACATGCTGGGCATGGGGCAGGTTCCGGGGCAGATTCCCTCCAGCAACTTCGGGGGCGATGCGAGCACTCTCGCCGCCGTGCATAAGATTCTCGCGGCGGAGACTAGCTACGCGGCGAGCTACCCCGCGGTGGGATACACCTGCACACTTTCCGATCTGGACGGATTCGGCGCCGCAGAGGCGAATGAACATCAGGCCATGCTCATCAGCAGCGGTCTGGCCAGCGGTAAACATCTGGGGTACATCTTTTCGCTCTCGGGATGCGCCGGCACACCAGCCGCAAGCTTCCATCTCATGGCCACGCCCGTGGGAAACAGTTATGGTCGTCGAGCATTCTGCAGCGATCAATCCGGAGCAATCCGTTCTTCGGCTGATGGCAGCGGCGCTACGTGCCTGAGTAGCGGCACGCCTATCCCATAGACGCGATCCCGTGGGCCAGCAGCAGGTCCTTCCCCTTCGACTAGCTCAGGGTCAGGATGACAAACTTAGGGTGATGGGGGAGGAGCTACGGTGTCCCGTAAAGTTGTCGGTACACATTAGCATTCCGCAGGATAGCTTGCACGTACTCGCGGGTTTCCGTGAAGGGGATGGACTCGACGAACTCTTGCGGATCGCGGTAGTGCCCCTGTCCCAGCCACTCTCCGACGCGGTCGGTGCCGGCATTGTAGGCGGCGAGCGCGTACTCGAACTGTCCGTTGTACTTATCGACCATATCTTTGAAGTAGCGCGTGCCGAGTTGGAGGTTCACAGCTGGAGTGAAAAGTTGCGGCGCGCTGTATCCCTTGAGCTTGACCTGCTTTGCTACGGTCTTGCCCGTCTTCGGCAGAAGCTGCATCAGGCCCACGGCGTTGGCGCGGGAGAGAGCCAGCGCATTGAACTCCGACTCCTGCCTGATCAACGACGCGACCAGGTAGGGATCGAGCCCGTTGAGCACCGAATATTTGCGCAGATCGGTCCAATAGGCTTTGGGAAAAAGCGCTTCCCAGTAGGGACGCGGCAGGTCGGGAATGTCGACCGCGAAATAGTTGGGCGTGGTGTGCTTCATGATCTCGATGCCCCGATCGTAGCGGCCGATGTCCTGATACACACGCGCCATTTCCGGCGGCGCCCAGGTTCCACCCTCCTGACTGGCTGCAGCCTGCAACTCGCGCACCGCCATATCCGCTAATCCTCCATTAGAGAGCAAACGCGCCCGTTCAACGCGCAGGTTGTCGTCGGGAGGATCGGTGGCGGTAATTTTCTCCGCGGTTGGCAGCGGAGAAATGTGGTCAAGCAGCGCGTAGTGCGTCAGGTCTTCCTTCAGCGATGCTTCCTTTGCCGGGCCTTGGTCTGGCGACGCCGCTCCCGGCAGGTCTGGTAAGCGCTGCCGTCCGAACTCCGCGTAATAGTAGTTGCGAAAGCGATCGCTGAGTTTCTGGTAAAACGCCCGCGCCATGGCCGGTTTGCCTTCTTCTTCGGCGAGACGAGCGCGCCAGTACAGCGCGGCGGGAATCTCCGCCGAATCGGGATAGAGCGCGATCTGTTGTTCGAACTCTTGCCGCGCCTCATCGGTTTTTCCTTGCCGGAAGGTCAGCCACGCGGCCTTCCAGTGCGCCGAGGAAGCGTGCCCACCATTTGGAAAGCGCTGCTGCAATTCGCGGAAGTAGTCGATGGCGCGATCATAGTCCCGCTTCAGCAGATACATGTTTCCGGCCGAAAGCAGGGCCTGTTCGAGCCACGGGCTGGAGGGACCAAATTGCCGCAGTTCGTTGAGCGTCCGTTGCACGGCGTCTTCATCGCTGGTGGAACGCGCCGTCTCACTCAGCAGGTAGAGGCGCTCGGCTTCCGCGTCGCCCGTTTGCACGCCCATGGAGGTCAGAACCTGGCGCGCTTCGTGGCTGCTGCCGCTCTTTTCCAGCGCTTCCGCCAGCGCCAACTGCACCTGCGGACGGTCCGCTGCACTGACTTCTCCGGCAAGATCGTGATAATCGTGGGCCGCGTCGCTGTAATGCTTGGCTTTGAACAACAGATCGGCGCGCGTGCGGCGCTCGGCAACCGAGCCGGAGATTCCGAGCTTGCGCAATTCCGTTCCCGCCGCATCCGCCTCGGAACTGTTGGGAAAGTTGAAGTAAACGTTGCGCAGAGCGCTCGAGGCCTTCTCCTTCTCGCCCGCCTCTTCATAGGCGCGCCCGATGGCGAGTTCCACATCGCTGCGCACCGGAGCGCGTTCTTTTTCCAGCAGAGCCGCCGCCTCCTGGGCCCGGCCTTCCTCGAGCAACGCGCTGGCATAGACGAGGTGGGCATCGCGGATCAGTAGCGAATCGGGAAAATTCTTGCTGAAATCCGCCAGCGTGGAGAGCGCCTCGGCACTGTGCCCGGTCTTTAGGTAGGCATCGCCCAGATAGTAAGCAACATAGTCTCCGAGTTCACTGGCGCCGGCTTTGGCCCGGTTGAACGGGTCGATGGCTTTGCCATAGTCGTGATCCAGTGTGTGGGCGTAGCCGATGACCAGCCAGGCCAGTGCTCCGGCATCAGCATCTTCCTTAGCGTGGCGGCGTGCATAGGCTTCGACTCCGGCATAGGCAGTGGGAGTGCGGTCCTGCAACAACTGCTGCGCCATGGTACGAAGGCTGGCAGAGGCGACAAAGGCTCGCCGCACCCGGCGCACGCGCGGAGAGACGGGTTTGCGCTTCTTCTTGGTAGTCTTAGGCCGGGTACTGGTGGAAACGGCAGTCTTTGGCTTTGCCGGCGTCTGCTTAACGGGTGCGCTCTTCTTTGGGACGCTCTTGGCGGGCGTGCTCTCAGCTGGCGTGGATGACTGGGACTGGGCGACTGCTGGCTGCAAAAAACCGAGCCAGAGCAGGGAGAAAATTCCAGCGAGAACCACGACTGCAAAACGGCGCACTCAAACCCTACCTAGTGCCGAAAATTGGCACCCATGATGGAAAGATCGTCTTCTGCGAGACTTCGTATTATTTCATGCTGAAAGTAATTGCCGGAAGCTGCCGCCGTGTTCCCATAACGCTTTTGGTACGTGGCACGGCTTTTCTCGATCGCTTCCTTAAGCCGATCGTAGAGATCTTTGTTTTTCCGGCCTTCTGCGACCTTGGCCTGATTGTAGAGTTTGATCTCATCCACCAGCAGACGAGCAAAGCGCTGGGCTTTGTGATGAATCTCCTGATCGTCGGGCGAGGCCGAGGGAGCTGGCTGCGGCTCGGGCGTTTCTGCCGTCTTCGCATGACCGATCGGGAGCGGCTCGGCCAAAGCAGCCTCAGCTGCGGAACTCGCGACCGGTGCCGAAGCTTCGTGCGCTGATGCGGCTGCTGCCATCACGTGGCTGGGCGCATGCGAAGCGAAGGGATCGTTGAAAGCCGGCACCGGGCTCACCGGCGCCTGCGATGGCAGCGCCGCGCCCGACGCAGCACTGTCGCTGCTGGAAGGCGTCGCGTGCGCTTGTTTGCGGAGCGAGTTGACTTCGAGCCAGGCGCTGGTCGAAAGCACGAGCAGTTCGAGCGCGCCGGCATCGAGCGAACCTTCCTCGCCGGTTCCGCTGTCGGCGTACACCAGGGCGGCCACTTTATCTTTCAGGATCAAGGGAAGGATCTGGCATTCGCCGCTGGCTGGTTTTCCAAACTCTCGCAGGAAACGCGAGTCGAAATCGGCCATCGGAGCGCTCCCCACCACGCGCTCGCCGATGGCGCGAGTGACGCCGGGAGCGTGTTCGTTGAGAGCGAAATCTTTCACCGCATCGCTGTTGGCGAAGCCGCGCGCCTGCCAGCCGGTGCCATGGACGCCCTTGACGACAAAAAGCGCAACTCGGGCAGCATACCGAGCGCTGGCATCGAGCAAGGCGCGCAGAATCTCGCGCTGAGAAGTGCCCAGCTGGATTTCCCCAACCGCGCGCGCCAGATCCGCAGGACTGGACGCCGCAGTCGCAGGTTGTGGGCTTGGCTCGCCGGTCGCAGGCGCGGCTACGATCTCTTCCATTACCCGCTGGACAATCTCAGTGCGCAGTTGGGCCGCGTGTTGGTCCAAAACCTGGCCCACCACCCGTTCCACAATTGGCTCAATCCAACCGCGCTCCTTCATTCGTGCTCCGAGGCAAAGCTCTGTTGACCAAGCTCTTCTTGGGGGAAGAAGGGGACAGCCCTTCTAACCTCTTATTATATGGCCGCTTAGAGGCGCTCTCGGCACACCTTGGTACCTGCCCTACAGGGTACCTGAGGCACCTGTGGCCAACTTGACAACATCTCCGGCGCGACCCGGCTCAAACGACCCGCCAAAAAAGTCGCCCACCAAGTACAATAGCATTTCGGCAATCGGTCGTGTTGCCGGAAAAATCTGCATCAAGTTACGAATGAGTACCATCCAACCCAACGTAGAGCAACCGGTCAGCGAAGAAATGGCGCTGGTCCGGCGAGCCAAGCGCGGCGACGATCAAGCGTTTGAAGAATTGGTGCGGCGCTATGATCGTAATGTTTTCCGCATCGCACAGCACATTACGCAGAACCGCGAGGACGCCGAAGATGTAGTTCAGGAAGCGTTCCTTAAGGCCTACAGCAACCTGGAGAAGTTCCAGGAACAGTCCAAGTTTTATACCTGGCTGGTGCGCATTGCGGTCAACGAAGCGCTGATGAAGTTGCGCCGGAGAAAGCCGGAACGCACGGTTTCTCTGGACGAAGACGTAAAGACCGAAGATGATTCGCTGCCGCGTGAGGTTGCGGATTGGAGTCCCAATCCTGAGCAGATGTACAACCAGGCGCAGTTGCGGGACATCCTGACTCGCACCATTCAGGGGTTGCCGGCCGGATTTCGGACGGTGTTCGTGCTCCGGGATGTGGAAGGCCTTTCGACCGAAGAGACGGCCGAAGCGCTGGAGTTGAGCATCCCGGCGGTGAAGTCGCGTTTGCTGCGGGCGCGGTTGCAATTGCGCGAGCGGTTGAACCGTTACTTTCAGAAACGAGCGAGTGGAGATGGCGACCAGTGAAGTGTTCTGAATTTCTCAACGAGCTGACCAACTATCTCGATGGCGCGCTGGACGCCCGGACCAAGTCCGAACTCGACGATCACCTGGCGTGGTGTCACAACTGCTACGTGGTCTGCGATACCACTCGCAAAACCATCGAAATCTACCGCAACTCCGAGCTCTACGAGTTACCCGAGGATTTGCGCGCCCGGCTCCACACCGCCATCATGACCAAGTGTTCTGGGCACAAGAAATCGAACCCGGCGGGCAGCTAGTGCCGCGACTGTAGCGCCGCCGTCTCGGCGGCTGTCCGCCGGGCGTCTCGCCCGCCGAGCCCACGACCAGACGCGCCCCCCGGACAGCCGGCAAGTCCTGAGCGAAGTCGAAGGATGCCGGCGCTACCCTAGTCATGAATTCCCCCTGACCTACCCGTGGTTGCTGAGTGTGCGCAAGTGCTTGATTCCGGTGTGCCTATGGGATGTACCCGGGAAGCTATGAGTAGTCAGAACCTTTTCCGAACAGCACGAATCTAAGTAGATAGAGTTCGTTCCAGATATTCAAGCGATGGGAATGAGCCAGTTTTGTCGCTTTTAATTCTGTGGAGGTTACCTCAATGATTTCGAAGTTGTTGGACGCCGTGTTTGGTTGCCGGCACGCTCGTTACAGTTTTCCCATCACGGTTCGCGCCGGTTCGCGTCGCACTCCAGCAACCCAGCGCACTGGGACCTATGTAGCGTGCTTGGACTGCGGCAAGGAGTTCCGCTACGACTGGCGCGAAATGAGGATCGTGGGATCGCGGGCCGGAGAAGTTGCGCCCTCCCTGGTTACCAAAGAAGCCGCGTGATAGTCACAAAGTAGGACCCGCGCTCCCCCGACGCGGCGTTTCGTGGCCAAAAGCGAACATACCCCGCTAGCCTCCCCAGTTCTTGCACCGCGTTTTCTTCCGGCTTTGGCCAGTCCGGCCTGCGATGAAATTTGGCTTTGAAATTTCACTATCTCCCCGGCCTCGGAGGAGCGCATAATTGAATCGGCGCCGGACCCGCGGAGCATGCTTCGGCCCTCGTGAAGCATCCCCCCTCGCGGTTCGGACGGGAGGTGTCTGTGCCTCTTTCCATACTTCGGGAATTCCTGGATCGTAACCGCATTCAATACCTGGTGATCTCGCACTCGGTGGCCTACACGGCCCAGGGGATTGCCGCCCTCACCCACACACCTGGAAAAGAGCTTGCGAAAACCGTCATGGTCATGGTCGATGGACGTCTCGCCATGGCGGTCGTGCCAGCTTCGTTCCGGGTCGATTTGTATCGGCTGAAGAAATACCTGGGGGTAGACTCGGTAGAACTGGCCAGCGAGTACGAATTTCGCGACCGCTTCCCCGACTGCGAAACCGGCTCCATGCCACCATTCGGTAACCTCTACGGCATGGATGTCTTCGTGGACCAGGCCCTGGCCGAGGACAAGGAGATCGCCTTCAACGCAGGTTCGCACCGGGAACTGGTGCGGATGAAGTTTGCTGATTTCCGCGACTTGGTGAAACCGGCAATCATCCCGCTGGCGGGCAAAGCCCATATTCACGCGGCTTAAGTTCTGCGCAAGCGGACGGTTCCGCTGCGCGAAACGGTTGCCGCAGGAGCGGCTGGGGAACCTGGGGTGTTCTTTTTGTTTTTTTCCTGCAATTCTCACAAATCACTGTGTTAGATTTGCCCTTCAGTTCAAGCACCAAATTGCAACTCGAAATTTCGTGGAGGAAACTGAATTGGGCAAGGACATGGTCCCCAAGAAAATCTTCTTCACCAAAGGTGTGGGGAAACACCGGGAGCGCCTCACCTCTTTCGAACTCGCTTTGCGCGACGCCGGCATCGCGGCGCAAAACCTGGTTCGTGTTTCTTCCATCTTTCCGCCCAACTGTAAACTAGTCCCACGCAC
>Ga0074046_10000699_pt1 | contig 30734 bp, 26 predicted proteins | sample BogForMeECP23OM3_FD_94441 | JGI IMG/M metagenome (GOLD analysis project Ga0074046, IMG submission 94441) | Bog forest soil microbial communities from Calvert Island, British Columbia, Canada - Bog Forest MetaG ECP23OM3 | ecosystem: Environmental > Terrestrial > Soil > Wetlands ... | reverse complement strand
TCCGACCACGAAGCCGTCCGAGACATGGCGAAGGCCTTTGCGGACGAACGCATCGCACCGCACGCGGTCGAGTGGGATGAGACCGAGCATTTCCCGATCGAGATCATGCGCGAAGCCGCCGCCCTCGGCATGGGGGCGATTTATGTGCGAGAGGAGAACGGCGGCAGCGGCCTGACGCGGCTGGACAGCGCGCTGATCTTCGAGGCCCTCGCGACCGGCTGCCCCTGCGTGGCGTCCTTCCTGTCGATCCACAACATGGTCGCCTGGGTCGTCGACCGCTTCGCATCCCGCGAGCTCCAGCACCGCTACCTGCCGAAGCTCGCCACTATGGACTCCGTCGCCAGCTACTGCCTGACGGAGCCCGGCGCCGGCTCGGACGCGGCGGCGCTGACGACGCGGGCGCGCCGCGACGGCGACGACTATGTACTCGACGGAGTCAAGCAGTTCATCTCGGGCGCCGGGGCGAGCGACGTCTATCTCGTCATGGCGCGCACCGGTGAGGGCGGCCCGCGCGGGATCTCGGCCTTCCTCATCGACAACGGAACGGCGGGCCTGAGCTTCGGCGCCAACGAGAAGAAGATGGGCTGGAAGGCGCAGCCGACCCGGCAAGTCATCCTGGAAGGCGTGCGCGTCCCGGCTGCTCAACGCGTCGGCGCCGAGGGCGACGGCTTCAAGATCGCCATGGCGGGGCTCGACGGCGGGCGTCTCAACATCGGCGCCTCATCGATCGGCGGCGGACAGGCCGCGCTCGACAAGGCGCTCGGCTACATGCGCGAGCGCAAGGCGTTCGGCCGGCGCATCGCGGATTTCCAGGCGCTGCAGTTCCGCGTCGCCGACATCGACGCGTCGCTCGAGGCGGCGCGATCGCTGCTGTGGCGCGCCGCGAGTGCGCTCGACGACAAGGCGCCCGACGCGACCCGGCTCTGCGCGATCGCCAAGCGGGTCGCCACTGACGCGGGTTTCAATGCGGCCAACGACGCGCTGCAACTCTTCGGCGGATATGGCTATCTCGCCGACTACGGCGTCGAGAAGATCGTGCGCGACCTGCGCGTGCACCAGATTCTGGAAGGGACCAACGAGATCATGCGCGTCATCGTCGCGCGCGGTTTGATCGAGAACTGAACCCGGCGAGACGCGAGAAATCGGAGAGAGGAATGGCCAACATCGCATTTCTGGGTCTGGGCAACATGGGCGGACCCATGGCCGCCAATCTGGTCAAGGCGGGCCACTGGGTCGCCGGCTACGACCTCGTCGAGGCGCAAAAGATGACGGCGGCCGAGATGGGCGTGTCGGTCATGGGCAGCGCCCGCGAGGCCGTCGCCGGGGCCGAGATCATCGTCACCATGCTTCCGGCCGGGAGGCATGTGCTGGCGGCCTGGGCCGAGTTCCTGCCGGCGGCGCCGAAGGGCGCGCTCGTCATCGACAGTTCGACCATCGACGTCGACAGCGCCAAGAGGGCGCACGAGGCGGGCCGGGCCGAGGGCGTGCTGACTCTCGACGCGCCGGTGTCGGGCGGCGTCGGAGGCGCGGCCGGCGGCACGCTGACTTTCATGTGCGGCGGCTCGGCGGAGGCGTTTGCAAAGGCGAAGCCGGTGCTCGAGGCGATGGGCAAGCGCATTGTCCATTGCGGCGGCCCCGGCGCCGGGCAGGCGGCCAAGATCTGTAACAACATGATTCTCGGCGCCACGATGATCGCGACCTGCGAAGCCTTCGTGCTGGCGGAGAAGCTGGGCCTCTCGGCCCAGGCGCTGTTCGACGTCGCCTCGACTTCATCCGGCCAGTCGTGGTCGCTGACGACTTATTGCCCTGTCCCCGGACCGGTCCCGACCTCGCCCGCCAACCGCGACTACAAGCCGGGCTTCGCCGCGAGCCTTATGCTGAAGGACATGCGGCTAGCCCAGGAGGCTGCGGCAAGCGCCGGCGTCGCCACGCCGCTCGGAGCGGCGGCGACGCAGCTCTACGCCCTGTTCGCGGCGGCGGGGCACGGCGGGGACGATTTCTCGGGCGTGATCAATTTTCTGCGGGGAACGCAGGCGTCCGGCTAGAATTTCGGCGTATTGTTCATACGTGTCTGTCGAATAGCGGCCGCGCGAGGCGGATGGCGTGTGGCGACACCCCGGCGGCCGAGAGGGAGGTTTCCAATGTTAAGCTTCTCGAAGAGGACATTGGTCGCCGGAATCGCCGCGATCGGCCTGGCGACGGCGGCCTTGGCGCCCGCTCAGGCGGCCACATGGCATGGCGGCGGCGGCTGGGGCGGCGGCTAGCATGGCGCCGGCTGGGGCGGAGGTTGGCGTGGCGGCGGCTGGGGCGGAGGTTGGCGTGGCGGAGGTTGGGGCGGAGGCTGGCGTGGCGGAGGTTGGAGCGGCTACGGCGGGTATTGGGGCGGCGGATACTGGGGCCCGGGCTGGGGCTACGCCGGCTGGGGCTATCCGTGGTGGGGCTGGGGCGCTGTGGCAGGCCCGGCGGTGGTCGTCGGCGACGTCTATGATAATCAGGCCCCGGGCGGCTGCTGGGTCAACCGAAGAGTCTGGTCGCAGCCGGGCGGCCATGGCCACTATCTCGGTCGACACTGGGTAAACGTCTGCCAGTAGGGGCGAACCAACAAACGTTCGGGCGTCGGCCGGTTGGGAAGGCGCCCGGAGAGGGGAAGTATCCTGGGGAACCCCTCACGTCTTCGCGTTCAGCGCGGCTCTGGTTAAGTTTTATTAACGTTCATTCATTTTCCTTACCTGAACAACTATTCATGGCAGGGAAGTCTACACTTGGGCTTTTTCCATGAATTCGCGCGTTGCCGCCGGTTCGCCTTTTTTCGATCATAATCGTTGCGGAATTCCTCGGCATGGTGCGCATCGAAGCGTCGATGGGCGGCCCCCCGAGACGCGAGAGTTCAAGGGGCCTCGCCTCTCGGGGGGCCAGTGGAGGGTAAAATGCGAAACACGGTTTCCAAGGCGCTCATCGCCGGCGTTGCGGCGCTTTCGCTGGGCGCGTCGCTGGTCGCGACGACCGAACCAGCCGCGGCCCAGTGGCACGGCGGGGGCGGCGGCTGGCACGGCGGAGGCTGGCACGGTGGCGGCTGGCATGGCGGCGGCTGGGGCGGCGGCTGGCATGGCGGCGGAGTGTGGCACCCCGGTTATTGGCGCGGTGGCGTCTGGTACGGCGGATGGTGGGGTCCCGCGGCGGTCGCCGGGGCTATAGCGGCCGGCGCTATCGCAGCTGGGGCGGCCTACCCCTATTACGGATACGGATACGGATATGGCGCCCCCTACGGCGGCGGCTGCATCCAGAACCGTCCGCTCTATGCGCCGAACGGCGCATGGATCGGCAACGGGCCGGTCAACGTCTGCCAGTAAGCGGGCGCAGGCGACGTCAAGAGAAGGGCCCCGCGGCGCGCGGGGCCCTTTTCATTTGGGCGCCGGCCAGAACGATCCGCCGGTCATCGGCCGCGGAACCCCGGTCGTCGTCGGGAAGGACAGCGGCAACCGGCGCCGCGACCGCAACGCCAGATAGGCGAAGCACTGCGCCTCGATCGCGTCGCCGTCGAAACCGATCGCCTCGACCGGCTCGACCGGGACCGCGAGCCGCTCGGCGAGTTTGCGCATCAGCACGGGATTGCGCCTCCCCCCTCCCCCGACCAGCCATCGTTTCGGCGCCCGAGCAACCTGTCGCAGCGCGGCGGCAGTCGCCTCGACCGTGAAGGCGGCGAGCGTCGCGGCGCCGTCCGCGTCGCTCAAGTGTTCAACAGACCCTGCTGCTGCGGCGAAGTGGTTGCGGTCGAGCGACTTCGGCGGCGGCCGGTCGAAGTACGGATCGCGCATCATCGCCGCGAGCGCGGCGGCTTCGACCTGGCCGCTCTCCGCAAGCGCGCCGTCCGCGTCGAAGGCGACCCCCCGACGTTTCAGCAAAAAATCGTCGATCAGCGCGTTGGCGGGCCCAGTGTCGAAGGCGACGATTTCGCCCTTCTCCCCGAGCCAGGTGACGTTGCCGACCCCGCCCCAGTTGAGGATCATCATAGGGCGCTCGAGCCCGGCCGCCATGGCCGCGTGATAGATTGGCGCGAGCGGAGCGCCCTCGCCGCCCGCGGCGACGTCGGCCGAGCGGAAGTCGCAGACGACGTCGATCTCGAGCTTCGCCGCGGCGCGCGCGCCGTCGCAAAGCTGCCGGGTGTGGCGGGCCGCGGGCCGATGCAGAACGGTCTGGCCGTGCAGTCCTATGAGCGCAACCGTTTCGCGCGTGACGCCGAAGCGTGCAAAAAACGCCTCTACGGCCCCGACATGGGCGTCCGTCACCTGCCCTTCGAGATCCGCCTGCGGCCTCTCCGCCTCGCCCGGATCGGCCACGACCGCGCGGAGCAGGCGGGAGACGGTTTCGGGATAGGCAAACGTCGCCGCCGGGCCGGTCTCGACCCGCGTCGCGCCGTCGCTCCGGATCAGCGCGACATCGATTCCGTCCATCGACGTGCCGCTGATCACGCCGACGGCGGTCGTAAGACCGTCAGCGCTCAATGGCTCGCGGCCTGGTTGGCGCCAGGCGCCCAGAGCACGTCGGCGGCGCCGAAATCATTAGCGGCGCGCGCGGCGACAAACAGATAGTCCGACAGCCTGTTGATATAGGCGAGCGCGGCGGGACCGACCTCCTCGCCTTCGATGTCGGCGAGCGCTACGACGCTCCGCTCAGCGCGCCGGCAGACCGCGCGGGCATGGTGCAAGGCGGCCGCGGCCGCGGTTCCGCCCGGCAAAACGAACGAGCGCAGAGGCGCGAGGTTGTCGTTGAGCGCGTCGATTGCCCGTTCGAGCGCCTCGACCTGCGACGCTGCGACGCGGAGCGCCGCGCCCGGCGCCTCGCCTGCGGCCGCAGGCATGCAGAGATCCGCGCCGAGATCGAAAAGGTCGTTCTGCACGCGAGCGAGATCGGCTTCGATCGCGGCGAGCGTAACGTCCTCAGAGCCGCGGGTGTGAAACCGCGCGAGGCCAACCGCGCAGTTCGTTTCGTCCACGTCGCCCATGGCGACGAAGCGCGCGTCCGTCTTCGGCCGGCGGGTCCCGTCCCCGAGCCCGCTCTCGCCCTTGTCCCCGGTGCGTGTGTAGATGACGTTCAATCGGACCATGATCGCTCCAGGGTGTGGCGTCGGCCGGCCCTCACCCGGCGGCCTTCGGCCGCCACCCTCTCCCTTGGGGAGAGGGGATGGGTCGGCTCCGTCGACCCCTTCCCCCCTCGGGGGAAGGTGGCCGGCGTCAGCCGGCCGGATGAGAGCCAGCCGCGCAATTCGCTTAGCATTGATTTCGCGTCAAGGTGCGTATCCTACCCGAATCGACGGGCCTCCGCTCAGAAAGGCAGGCCGACGTAGTTCTCGGCCAGAGAGCCCAGCGCCTTGTCCGAGGAAAAAAGGTATTCGAGCTCCGTCGCCTGCAGCCGGTTCTCGTAGTCCGAATGGTCGGGGAAGCGGTGAAGCAGCATGGTCAGCCACCAGGAGAAGCGTTGCGCCTTCCACACCCGCGCCAGCGCCTTCCCGGAATAGGCGTCGAGGCCGGAATCGTCATGCCTTTCGTAGTGGTCGATCAGCGCGTGATAGAGGTAGTAGATGTCTGAGGCCGCGCTATTGAGGCCGCGCGCGCCTGTCGGCGGCACGATGTGGGCCGCATCGCCGGCGAGGAAGAGCCGACCGTAGCGCATCGGCTCGGCGACGAAGCTGCGCAGGGGCGCGATGCTCTTCTCGATCGATGGGCCCGTGATCAGCGCGTCCGCCACTGTGTCCGGCAATCGGCGCTTCAGCTCGGCCCAAAAGGCGTTGTCGGGCCAGTCCTCGGCCCGGTCCGTCAGCGGGACCTGGATGTAATAGCGGCTGAGCGCCTGGGAGCGCAGCGAGCACAGCGCGAACCCGCGCTCGTGCTTGCAGTAGATCAGCTCCGGCGAGACCGGCTTCGTGCGCGACAGCACGCCGAGCCAACCGAACGGATAGACGCGCTCGTATTCCTTCAGCACGCCCCTTGGGATCGACTTGCGGCTGACGCCGTGGAATCCGTCAGCGCCGATGACGTAATCGCAGTCGATGCGGACGATCTCGTCGCCGGCGCGGTAGGTGACGTACGGGGCGTCGGAATTGACCTCGTGCGGCGTCACGTCGTCGGCGTTGTGGATGACCTTGCCGCCGAGCCTGTCGCGAGCGGCGTAAAGGTCGCGCGTCACCTCGGTCTGGCCGTAAACGACGACCGAGGCGCCGCCGGAATGCTTCGCCAGGTCGACCCGGTCGAGCCTGCCGTCATGGGCGATGAAGAAGCCGTGATGGATCTCGCCTTCCCGCTCCATGCGCTCGCCGCATTGGGCCTCGCGCATCAGGTCGGCGAAGCCATGCTCGAGGACGCCCGCCCGGATCCGGCCGAGCACGTACTCGCGGCTCTGGCGCTCGAGCACGATCGTGTCGACGCCCTTGAGATGCAGGAGTTGCGACAGCAAGAGCCCCGAAGGGCCGCCGCCGATGATGCAGACTTGCACGCGCATGGCGCTCCTCCTTGCCGATCGCGGCGCTATTGCGCCGTGAGGCCGCCGTCGACCATCAGTTCCGCGCCCGTGGTGAACGAGGACTCGTCGCTCGCCAGATAGAGGATGGCGTTGGCGACCTCCTCCGCGCGGCCCATGCGGCCCATGGGCGCGGCGCGCATCAGGCCGTCGCGGACCCGCTCCGGGTTCTTCGAGCTTGCAATCAACTCCTGCACCATCGGCGTGTCGGCGAAGGAGGGATGGACGGAGTTCAGCCGGATGTTGTAGCCGGCGCGCCCGCAATGGAGCGCGGCGGACTTGGTCAAAAGCCGCACCGCGCCCTTGCTCGCGCAATATGCCGCCGACTGTGCGTCGCCGATGATCCCGGCGACCGAAGACAGGTTGACGATCGAGCCGCCGCCTTTGTCCTTCATGACGCGGATCGCCTCGCGGCAGCCAAGGAACACGCCCTCGATGTTGACGGCCTCCGTCCTGCGAAAATCTTCCAGGGTCGCGGTCTCGATGTTGCCCTTGAGCGCGATGCCGGCGCTGTTGACCAGTATGTCGAGCCTGCCGAAGGCGGCGACGACGCTCTCGACCACTTCACGCCAGCGCGCCTCGTCGGCGACGTCCTGGGCGAGGATGAGATCGGCAACGCCTTCGAGGCCGGCGAGGCCGGCTTCGTTGCGGTCGGTCGCCGCCACTCTTGCGCCCTCGGCGTGAAACAGAAGCGCAGTCGCGCGGCCGATGCCGGAGGCCGCGCCGGTGATGAGCGCCGTCTTGCCTTCGAGGCGTCCTGGTCTGCCTGGCATGTGCATCCTCCCTCTTCGAACTCGCTCGGCGCAGCGCTCTTTAGGCCGGGCTCAGCGCGGCGCCATGCGCAGCGCGCCGTCGATGCGGATCGTCTCGCCGTTGAGGTAGCCGTTCTCGACGATGTGGACCGCGAGCGCTGCATATTCTGATGGGCTTCCGAGCCGCGACGGGAACGGCACCGAGGCGCCGAGCGATTGCTGGAAGTCCTCACGCAGCCCCGCGAGCATCGGCGTCATGAAGATGCCGGGCGCGATCGTGTTGACCCGCACGCCGAGGCGCGCCAGCTCGCGCGCGATCGGCAGGGTCATCGCCGCCACGCCGCCCTTCGAGGCGGAATAGGCTGCCTGCCCGATCTGTCCCTCGAAGGCCGCGACGGACGCCGTCGAGACGATCGCGCCGCGCTCGCCGTCGATGGGCTCAAGCTTCGCCATCCCCGCCGCTGCGAGCCGGATCATGTTGAACGTGCCGATCAGGTTGACGCGCACGACCTTTTCGAAGTCGCCGAGCGGGGCGGGGCTTCCATCCTTGCCGACGATGCGAATCGGATTGCCGATGCCGGCGCAGTTGACGAGGATGCGCGCGGGACCATGCGCCGCCTCGGCCTTTGCGACCGCCGCGGTTGCGGACGCGTCGTCGCCGACGTCGCAGACGACCGCGACGCCGCCGATCGCCTTGGCGACCTCCTCGGCCGCCGCCGGGTTGAGATCGGCGACCGCCACTTTCGCGCCCTTGGCCGCCAGCGCCTCGGCCGTCGCCCGGCCGAGCCCCGAGCCGCCGCCGGTCACGATCGCCGCCGCTCCGGAAATTTTCATTGTCGCCCTCCTCCACGAATCTTGCTTGCGTTGCCCGAGCCCATAGCAACGGGCGGCGTTTCTCGCCAGAGGGAACCGGCTCGCATCGCCCGCGCCGCCGGCGGCGCTCCGCTCCTCTCCCGAGCACGAGGCCGATCGCCTCTTCGCGCGCTGACGACGTCGTGAATGCTTCCGCGGGCGGGGGTAAAGCATGCTCTATCGAAGCCAACGGCGCAGTGCGTTCGGGTAAACATTGTCAAAAAGCATGGCCGCGCCGTCATTATACCATGACAGAGCCATTCGTGCGCCCACGGACGCCGCATAAGTAGGCGTTACTTGACTTGAAAGTGCATATCAGGGCATATTCATGATCCTGCCAAAAGTAACGGCGCGGTTGACTGCGCCGCAACTTCGTCGCAATTGTTCAGTCTCGTGCATCCCTAAGCTGGCGCCGTTTTCGCGAGCTCATTGCGCTGGCGCCGCACAAGAACTCACCACCGACCGCTGACGTTTAGGCCGCCGCCATTCAGGGAACGGGACGATGCTGAGACGGCTCTTCGAGTCCTGCTTTCCGAATGTCCCAGAGGCCCCTGCGCCGACCGCCCCCCGGAGGTGGCCGCGAATTGTTCTTGCCGCGATCGCCGCGGCCCCGCTCGGCGGCTGCAACGGCGTTCTCGATCCGGCGGGGCCGGTGGGCGCCGCCCAAAAGCTCATTCTCATCGATACGCTGGCGATCATGCTGGCGATCGTCGTGCCCGTCATCATTCTGATCGCCGGCGTCGCCTTCTGGTTCCGGGCCTCCAACCCGCGCGCCTTCTATTGGCCGGAGTGGGAGTTTTCCGGCCATCTCGAGCTGATCGTCTGGTCCATCCCCGCGCTGGTCATCGTCGTGGTCGGCGGCGTCGCGTGGTTCGGGTCGCACGACCTCGATCCCTTCAGACCGCTCCCCGGCAAGGGGAAGCCGGTCGAGATCCAGGTGGTGGCGCTCGATTGGAAGTGGTTGTTCATCTACCCCGAAGACGGCGTGGCCAGCGTCAACGCGCTCGCGGTCCCGGTCGGCGTTCCCGTTCACTTCACCATCACGTCGAGCGGCGTGATGAACAGCTTCTTCGTTCCCCGCCTCGGCAGCCAGATCTACGCGATGGCGGGGATGGCGACGCAGCTCTGGCTGCAGGCCGACGAGCCCGGGACTTTCGACGGGTTATCGGCGAACTTTAGCGGCCAGGGTTTCTCCGACATGCGCTTCGACCTGAAGGCGTTGCCCGCGGACGACTACGCGAAGTGGATCGCCGACGCCAAGGCGTCGGGCGCCGACCTTGACCGCGCCCGATACGCCGAACTCGTCAAGCCGAGCATGAACGTGAGCCCCAGCGCCTATCGCTCGGTCGAACGGCGGCTGTTCGAATCGATCGTGAACGGATCCGCGCCGCAGCCGTCAGCGTCGATCAAGCCCGCGCCTCAGGCCTCTGGCCAGGCGGCTGCGATCTGCGGGGGAACGTGATGCTCGGCAAGCTCACCTGGGACGCGATCCCGTTCAACCAGCCGATCCCGCTCGTCACCTCGATCGTGGTGATCGTCGTCATCCTGTCCGTGCTCGGCCTGATCACGGTCAAGGGTTGGTGGCCGTATCTCTGGCGCGAGTGGATCACCTCGGTCGACCACAAGCACATTGGTGTCATGTACTGCCTGCTCGGCCTCGTCATGCTCGTCCGCGGTTTCTCCGACGCGATCATGATGCGCATGCAGCAGGCGTTCGCCTTCCAGTCCGGCGGCTACCTGGTTCCCGAGCATTACGACCAGATTTTCTCCGCCCACGGCACGATCATGATCTTCTTCGTGGCGATGCCGTTCGTGATCGGGCTGATGAACTTCGCCGTGCCCCTGCAGCTCGGTGTGCGCGACGTCGCATTCCCGACCCTCAACTCGGTGAGCTTCTGGCTGACAGCCTCCGGCGTGCTGCTGGTCAACGCCTCGCTGCTGATCGGCGAGTTCTCGCAGGCCGGCTGGATGGGCTATCCGCCGCTCTCCGAGCTCGCCTTCTCGCCCGGAGTCGGCGTCGACTACTATCTCTGGTCGCTGCAGATTTCAGGCATCGGCACCCTGCTCACCGGCGTCAATTTCGTCACCACCATTTTAAAGATCCGCGCGCCCGGAATGATCTACATGCGCATGCCAGTGTTCTGCTGGACCGCGCTCGCCGCCAACCTCCTGATCGTCGCGGCCTTCCCGGTGCTGACGGCGACCTTCGCGATGCTGCTGCTCGACCGCTACCTCGGGTTCCATTTCTTCACGACGGACATGGGCGGCAACGCCATGATGTACGTGAACCTCTTCTGGGTGTGGGGCCATCCCGAGGTCTACATTCTGGTCCTTCCGGCTTTCGGCGTGTTCTCCGAGGTGGTCTCGACCTTTTCCGGCAAGCCGCTGTACGGCTACCGATCGATGGTCGCCGCCACCTTGGCGATCTGCATCCTGTCCTTCACCGTCTGGCTGCACCACTTCTTCACCATGGGCGCCGGCGCGAACGTCAACGCCGTCTTCGGCATCCTATCGATGATCATCGGGATCCCGACGGGGGTGAAGATCTTCAACTGGCTCTTCACCATGTGGGGCGGCCGGGTGCGCTTCGAGACGCCGATGCTGTGGGCGATCGCCTTCATGTTCACCTTCGTGATCGGCGGCATGACCGGCGTTCTGCTGGCGGTGCCGCCGGCCGACTTCGTGCTGCACAACTCGCTGTTCCTGATCGCCCACTTCCACAACGTCATCATCGGCGGCGTGCTGTTCGGCGTTTTCGCCGGCTACACCTACTGGTTCCCGAAGGCGTTCGGGTTCAAGCTCGAGAAGCGGTTCGGGACGGCGGCCTTCTGGTTCTGGGTGACCGGCTTCTACGTGACGTTCATGCCGCTTTACGTCGTCGGCCTCGAGGGGATGACGCGGCGCATGCAGCACTACGACGTCCCCGAATGGCGGCCGTGGCTGTTGATCTCCGCGGTCGGTGCGGTGCTGGTGCTGTGCGGCATCCTCTGCCAGATCGCGCAGATCGCCGTCAGCATCCGCGAGCGCGCGTCTTTACGTGACCGCACCGGCGACCCGTGGGACGGACGGACCCTCGAATGGATGACGGCCTCGCCCCCGCCGGCGTTCAACTTCGCCGCCATGCCCGACGTCACCGGCGAGGAGGCCTATTGGGGCATCAAGCAGCGGGCGATGGCGAGGGCTGAGCTCTCGCCGCTGCCGCACTACCAAGCGATCGAAATGCCGGTCAACAGCCCGACCGGCTTCGTCGTCGCCTTCTTCGCCGTTCTCACCGGCTTTGCCTTGATCTGGCACATCTGGTGGATGGCGGCGGTCGGCGTCGCCGGCGCCTTCGCCACCTTCGTCGTCTTCGCCTGGCGGGACTACGACGAGTACGAAGTGCCGGCTGAGGAGGTCGCCCGGATCGACGCGCTGAGGCGCGAGGCGCGCGAGGATCTGGTGGCGGGGCGCGAGCCGGGCATCCGGTTGGTCAGGGTCGTCGAAAGAGACGAGCCGATCGCCCGCACTCCGTCGCATCCGGAAGGCGGGCCGGCGCCGAAGCGCATTGTCACGACCTATGGCTTCTGGGTGTTCCTGCTCAGCGACTTCGTGATGTTCTCGGGCTTCTATTCGGCTTACGCGGTGCTGTCCCATTCGACCGCCGGCGGACCGGGACCGCTCGAGCTCTTCAACCTGAAGACGGTCGCGGCCGAGACGGCGTTCCTGCTGCTGTCGAGCTTCGTGTGCGGCCTCGCCATGATCGCGGCCGGCGTGCGCAACATGCTGTGGACCCAGGTCGGACTGCTTCTGACGGGGCTGCTCGGCCTCGGCTTCCTCGGGCTTGAAGTCAACGAGTTCGCCAAGATGATCGCGGAGGGTTACGGCCCGGACCGCAGCGCGTTCCTGTCGGCCTTCTTCGCCCTCGTCGGTTGCCACGGCATGCACGTCACGATCGGACTTTTGTGGCTCGGCACGATGATGGCGCAATACTTTACCAAGGGCTTCCGGCCGGGCATCATACGTCGGGGCCTTTGCTTCGCGCTCTTCTGGCACGCCCTCGACATCATCTGGGTCGGCATCTTCACCAACGTCTACCTCTTGGGGACGCTTACATGAGCGACCATCACGCCTACGATTCCGCGCCCGGCGAAGGCGGCGATTTCGGCGAGCATTCCGTCTCCGAATCGGTGCGCAATTACGTGATCGGCCTTGTCCTGGCGGCCGTGCTCACCGTCGCCTCGTTCTATGTGGCGAGCGGCACCGCGCTCCTCTACGGACCGGGCGTGCTGATGGGGCTGGCCGCGCTCGCGATCGCCCAGATGGGCGTCCACCTCGTCTTCTTCCTGCACATCACCACAGGCGCCGACAACACCAACAACGCGCTGGCGCTCGCCTTCGGCGGGCTGATCGTCGGCCTCGTCATCGCGGGCTCCGTCTGGATCATGTTCCACCTCAACACCAACATGGCGCTGCCGGGGGGCATGATGGACCTGCACATGCAGAAGTAAGCCGGAGCGCGTTGTCTTCGAGCGCGCGCGCCGGGCGGGTCGCGTCGGCCCGGAGGCGGCCGGGCGGCAGTGGGCGAGCGCCTGCTCAGCGCGCCGCCGTGCTTATGCGCCGAGCGCCGAGAGCGACAGCCCGGTCCCAGCGTCGAACACGTGAACGTCGTCGGCGTGAACCCCGACCTCGATCCGCTCGCCGACGTTCGGCGGATCGCGCCCGCTGAGCAGCGCCGAGACGTCGTCCTCGCCGACCCGGAAGATGGCCAGCGCCTCGTTGCCGAGGAACTCGACGAGATCGACCCGGCCGCTCAGGCGCCCGGCCTCCCCGTCGGCCGCGCCGCGGCGCAGGTGCGCCGGTCGCACTCCGACCACGACCGGCGCGCCGTCGCTCACTCTCACCTGCTCCGCGGGCAGCCGGATCGCGGTATCGCCGCGCTTGAGCAGAATGCTCGCCTTGTCGCGGTAGGCCGTCATCTCCAAAAAGTTGATCGCGGGCGTTCCGACGAAGGAGGCGGCGAACTGGGTCCGCGGCCGCTCGAAGATCTCCCGCGGCGTTCCGACCTGCTCGATGCAGCCGTCCTTCAAGAGAACGATCCGGTCGGCCAGCGTCATCGCTTCGAGCTGGTCGTGGGTGACGTAGATCGTCGTCGTGCCGAGTTTCTGGTGCAAGCGCGCGATCTCGACCCGCATGTGATTGCGCAGCTTGGCGTCGAGATTGGAAAGCGGCTCGTCGAACAGGAACACCGCGGGCGTCTTGATCATCGCGCGCGCGATCGCGACGCGCTGCTGCTCGCCGCCCGAGAGCTCGGAGGGACGGCGGTGGAGCAGCGGCTCGATGCGAAGGACCGCGGCGACGTCCATCACGCGGCGGTCGAGCTCGGCCTTCGGCGTTTTCAGCCGCCGAAGGCCGAACGCGATGTTGTCGTAGGCCGACATGTGGGGATAGAGCGCGTAGTTCTGGAACACCATCGCCACGTCGCGATCGCGCGGCAGGAGGTCGTTCACCACCCGGCCGCCGATCGCGATCTCCCCGCCGGAAATGTCCTCGAGGCCGGCGATCATGCGCAGGATCGTCGATTTTCCGCAGCCCGACGGACCGAGGAAAACGACGAACTCCTTGTCCTCGACATGAAGGTCGATGTCGCGGACAACCGCCTGAGCGCCGAACCTCTTGACGACTTTCCGGCAGTCGATCTGCGCCATCTCAGGTCCCCGCGGACGCCGGCATCTTGATCTGCAGCTTGACATCCCCCGGCCGGCCCGACGCCGCGCGCTCCACCGCCTCGACGCTTTGCTCGAACGGGAAGGTGCCCGAGATCAGCGGCTTCAAGTCCACCTTGCCCGAGGCGATCAGCTCGATCGCGCGCGCATGCACGTTGGCGTAGCGGAAGATCGTCTCGATCCGCGCCTCCTTGATCTGGGCGCCGACCACATCGAAGGGCACCGGGTCGACCGGCATGCCGACCAGCACGACGCCGCCGCCGGGCCGCACGAGATCGAACAGCCCCTCGAACGCTTTGGGGCTGCCGCTCGCCTCGAAGACCAGATCCGCGCCCCAGCCGCCGGTCAGCTTCGACACCTCTTCGGCGAGGTTCTGCTTCTTGCTGTTGACCGTCGTCACCCCCTTGTAGCGCCCGACGATGTCGAGTTTCTCCTGGACGAGGTCCGAGACGATGACGCGGGCGCAGCCGCCGGCCAGCGCCGCCAGTGCGACCATGATTCCGATGGTGCCGCTGCCGATCACGACGGCGACGTCGCCCGGCGCGATCCTGGCCTTGGCGGCGGCCTGCATCCCGATGGCGAACGGCTCGACCAGCGCTCCTTCCGCGAAGCTGACGTTGTCGGGCAGTTTGTAGGTGAAGGCCTCCGGATGAATGACGTGCGCGGTGAGACAGCCGTGGACCGGCGGCGTCGCCCAGAAGGTGACGCTCGGATCGACGTTGTAGAGGCCCATGCGTGACGAGCGCGATTCCATGTCCGGCACGCCCGGCTCCATGCATACGCGATCGCCGACTTTCAGGCTTTTCACCTCCGGGCCGACCTCGACGACGGTTCCCGCGGCTTCGTGGCCGAGCACCATCGGCGACTTGACGATGAACGAGCCGATGCGGCCGTGGGTGTAATAGTGCACGTCGCTGCCGCAGATGCCGACCGTGTCGACCGCGATCTTCACGTCGCGAGGACCGAGCTTCAGAGGCAGGTCGATATCGCGAAGGGCAAGGCTTCGCTCTTTTTCCAGGACCAGTGCGCGCATGTGAGACTCCTATGCGTTGCGCTTGAAAAGCGAGTTCAAAAAGCCGCTGAGAACGCCGAGGAACATCAGCGGCGGAAGGGACAGCACGATCACCGAGGCGTTGAGGATTCCCCACGGGGTGTCGAAGCCGAGTTGCGACAGTTCGGAGGCCACGATCGGCAGGGTCCGCGCGTCGGAGGTCGTCAACATCAGCGCGATCAGGAATTCGTTCCAGACCAGCACGAACGAGAACACGATCGCGCCGATGAGCGATTTCGACGCGACCGGCAGCGCGATGCGGAAGAAGATCGCATAGGCGCTGTATCCGTCGATGAAGGCCGCCTCCTCGATCTCCTTCGGCACCTGCCGGAAGGCGGGGATCGCGAGCCAGATCGTGATCGACAGCGTGAACAGCGTATAAGTGACGATCATCGCGATGCGGGTGTCGTAGAGCCCGAGGTCGAGCCAGATCACCATCAGCGGCAGCGCGACCGCGATCGGCGGCAGGAAGCGGAGCGAAAGGACGAAGAACTGGATATCGGGCGCGCGGCGCGTCGGATAGCGCGCCACGGCGTAGGCGCAGGGAAGGCCGAGCACGGCGCCGATCGCCACCGCCGAGGCCGAGATGACGATCGAGTTGATCAACGCGTTGCGCACGCTGGCCCGATTGAGCACGTAGAGGAAATTGTCGAGCGTCGGCGTGAACACAAGGGTCGGCGGCGTCGTCTCGATGTCGACCGTGTGCTTGAACGAGCTGATCAGGGTCCACAGCACGGGAATAACGACAAGCGCAGCGACCAGGACGATGATCGCGCGCATGGCGAGGGTGCTTGCGGCGCGCGCCTTCACCGGGCCCATCTCCAAAGGATCGTGAAAGCGATCGTGGTCACCGCCATCATCAGCACCGCCATGCTCGAGGCGTAGGAGATGAGTCCGGACTCGATGAACCCTTGCGAATAGGCGTACATATCGAGCGTCTCGGTGGCGACGCCCGGGCCGCCGCGCGTCATGACGTAGATCAGGTCGAAGGCGCGCAGCGACTCGACCATCTTGACGAACGCGAGGGCGATCAGGGGCGCCCGCAGCATCGGGACCGCGATGAACAGATAGACTTCCCAGGTGCGCGCATAGTCGAGGCGCGCCGCCTCGAGCGGTTGCCGCGGCAGGGTCTCGAGCAGCTTCACGATGATGACCGAGAACAACAAGCCCCACTGCCAGACGTCGACGATGGCGACGGTGAGCATCGCCGTGTAGGGATCGGCGAGCAGATCGACCGGATGCCCCATCAAAAGATGCAGCGGATAGGCCGCGAGCCCATAGAGCGGATGAAAGGCGAACTTCCAGACGAAGGCGGCGGATACGCGCGGGAGCAGCACGGGGACGATGAACAGGACGCAGAGCGCGTTGCGGACCGCCGGCCCGGTGAATTCGAACAGGAGCACGGCCAGAGGAATGGCGACGAGCATCGTCGCCGTGACGGTCAAAATCTCCCAGATCAGCGACACCCACATGGCGTGCAGAAAGCGGGCGTCGTGGAACAGGGCGATGAAATTGGCGAACCAGACGTACTGGCTGTCCGGACTGCTCAGCTCGCGGTTCTGCAGCGCTATGTTGATCGCGTCGACGGTCGGAACCAGGGCGAGGACGCTGAGGATCGTCATCGTCGGAACAATGAATAAGAACGGAAGCCGAGTTCCCGTCTTCACACTCTTCGCCCTGATGTCCTCTCTTGCGTCTCCCCCTCTCCCCTTGCGGGAGAGGAGTCGGCTGTGAGGGGGCGGCGCCGGGGCGCCTTGGTCCTACGCTGGACGGCCCGAACCCCTCATCCGGCCCTGCGGGCCCCCTTCTCCCGCAAAGGGAGAAGGGGACGGCGGAAGCAGCGTCGGGGCGAGCCGACCCGCTTCCGCTGGCGCCGCCGGCGCTCTCCGGCCGGCGGCGTTGCGACGTCCTCAGTTGCTCCGCTTGGCGACCAGGGTCTTGGCGAACTCGTTCAGTTCGTCTGCGGACCCCTTGATGTCGGTGCGGGTTCCGGTGACGAGTTCTTCGAGTTCGATGCCCCAGTGGTCGCCGAGCGCCGGCCAGTCCGGATCCTGCCAGAAGTTGATCGCCGTCACCTTGGCGGCGTCGACCAGGGCCTGACCGAGGTCCTTGCCGAACTTCTGGTTGAACTCGTCGCTGGTCATGATGCTGGTGCGGTTCAGCTCGCCGAACTTGCCTTCGTCGAGTCGTCGCTTCTCGTTCTCCTTCGACGTCGCCCAGGCGATGAACAGCCCCGCGCACTTCTCGGCGGCGTCGTCCTTGTTCCCCTTGGCGCCGATGGCGAAGCCGTGACCGTAGCCGCCGCCAGTCAGCGGCGTCGGCGGCGCTGAGTAGCTGACTTTGCCGACGACCTTCGACATCGTCGGGTCGATCGCCCAACCGGCGAGGGGGCTCGATTCGACCAGGATCGCGACGTGACCGGACAGGAAGGCGCCGGTCGATTCGTCCCAGCTGCCGGTCTTGGTGCCGGGGGGCGAGTACTTGAATAGGTCGAGATAGGTCTGGGTCGCCTTGACGAAGGGCTCGCCGTCGAACACCGGCTTGTTGCCGTCGAACCACTGGCCGCCGAATCCGCGGAAGTAGGGCATCCAGCGCCAGACGTTGGCGCCCGAGCCGCGCGCGCCGCGCAGCGCGAGTCCGTAGACCCCATTGTCCGGGTCGTTGAGTTTCTTCACCGCCGCCTCGAACTCCTCGAGGGTTTTCGGCGGCTGGACGCCGGCCTTCTCGAGCAGATCCGTGCGGTAGACCATCAGGTCGGTGCCGCCGGTGAGCGGGGCGAAATAGGCGACGCCGTCGACCGTGGCGACCTTCCGGCGGCCGGGATCGAAGTCGTCGTAGTCGTATTCCTTCGGATAGTAGTCGAGCAACGGAACCACCCATTTCGACTTGGCGAACAGGGCGACATTGGCTTCGTCGATGTAGTAGACGTTGTATTTTCCGATGGTCGAAGCGTCGGCGCGTGATTTCGCCCGGCGATCGTTCTCGTTCAGATAGTCGATGTTGAACGATGCGCCGCTGAGAGTCTTGAATTCGTCCTTGGATTTCTCGAGAATTGTCAGACCGTCGCGCGGCTGCGCCAACACCCTGACGTCGTCCTTGCAAATGGCGTCTGCGTATGCCGGCGCCGCCATCACGCCGGAGATCAGACAAGCCGCCGCGCCCACGCATGCGGCGATGGCCAAATTCTTAACCATGGGCGTTCCTCGTTGTTTTGCTCTGTCAGCGGCCTTCCCGACGGGGAAGCCGCACCGCGGAGGCTAACCATAGGTCGGGGGAGCCGAATAGCGGCGCGCTTGCAGCGTTCCGATACAATTTTGCCGCGGTCTCATAGGCGCCGGCGCTCCCCGACCGCGACGGAGGCTTCAGACAACGACGCCCGTTCCGGGTCACCTCCACCCGAGCGCGGGCGCGACGTGGGTGAGGATCGCCTCGATCACATGCGCGTTGTAAGCGACGCCGAGTTGGTTGGGGACGGTGAGCAGCAGCGTGTCCGCCGCCGCGATCGCCTCGTCCTTCTTGAGTTCCTCGATGAGCTTGTCCGGCTCGGCGGCGTAGCTGCGGCCGAAGATGGCGCGCGTCTTCTCGTCGATGAAGCCGATCTGATCCTGCTCCGGTCGCCCGCTGCCGAAAGTGGCGCGGTCGCGGTCGTCGATGAGCGCGAAGACGCTGCGGCTGACCGAGACGCGCGGCTCGCGCGCGTGCCCCGCCTCTTTCCAGGCGTCGCGGTAGGCGCGGATCTGCTTGGCCTGCTGGATGTGGAACGGCTCGCCGGTCTCGTCGTCCTTGAGCGTCGAACTCTGCAGGTTCATGCCGAGCTTCGCCGCCCACGCCGCGGTCGCGTTGGAGCCCGCGCCCCACCAGATTCGCTCGCGCAAGCCCTTCGACCAGGGCTCGAGCCGCAAGAGGCCCGGCGGGTTGGGGAACATCGGCTGCGGGTTCGGCTCGGCGAATCCTTCGCCGCTCAAAAAATCGAGAAAGACCTCCGCATGCCGCCGGCCCATGTCGGCGTCGCTCTGTCCCTCGTCCGGGCGGTAGCCGAAATAGCGCCAGCCGTTGATCACCTGTTCGGGCGAGCCGCGGCTGATGCCGAGTTGCAGCCGTCCGCCGGCAATGAGATCGGCCGCGCCTGCGTCCTCGACCATGTAGAGCGGGTTCTCGTAGCGCATGTCGACGACCGCCGTGCCGATCTCGATGCGCTTCGTCCTCGCGCCGACTGCCGCCAGCAGCGGGAAGGGCGAGGCGAGCTGGCGGGCGAAATGATGGACGCGGAAATAGGCCCCGTCCGCGCCGAGGTCCTCGGCCGCGACGGCGAGGTCGATCGATTGCAGGAGCGCGTCGGCGGCCGAGCGGGTCGCCGACTGCGGCGAGGCCGTCCAGTGCCCGAAGGAGAGGAAGCCGATTTTCTTCATAGGTCGCAGCTTAGCCCCTTTCCTCGCGTGGAGCGACGCCACGAATGGCTGGGCTTTTCGGTTCCCACGCTTGCGCAAACCGCCGGCGCATAAAGGCGGACAGCCCGTCGGCGACCCGCTGATCCGAGGCCGCCCGCCGCCGCTTCAGCCGACCGCGGGCGGCGCCGGTTGAGCGACCGCGGCGGGCGCTGGCTTGCGTGAGCGGCGCTCCTCGAAGCGCTGCATCACCACATAGAAGGAGGGCACGAAGACCACGACGAGGCAGGTCGATGCGATCATGCCGTAGAAGACCGCGATGCCGATGGAAATGCGCGCCGAAGCGCCTGCGCCGGTGGCGAGCACCAGCGGCAAGACGCCGAGAATGAAGGCGAAGGACGTCATGATGATCGGCCGGAAGCGCAACCGCGCCCCCTCGACCGCGGCCTTTGCGATGTCCATGCCTTCGTCCCGGCGCTGGCGCGCGTATTCGACGATCAGGATCGCGTTCTTGCTGCCGAGCGCGATCAGCAGGATGAGGCCGATCTGGGTGTAGAGGTTGGTCGCGGCGACGCCGATCTGGCTGTAGAAAACGTCCGACGCGCCGAGCCAAGTCAGCGCGGCGACCGTCCCGAGCAGCGCCAGCGGTACGCCCAGAATCACGGCGAGCGGCAGAATCCAGCTCTCGTACTGGCCGGCGAGGACGAAATAGACCAGGAGCAGCGCGAAGCCGAAGACATAGTAGATCTGGTTGCCGACCTGCTTCTCCTGGAAAGACATGGCGGTCCATTCGTAGCCCGCGCCGGTCGGCAGCGTCGCATTGGCGATCTGGTCCATGATGTCGAGCGACTGACCCGAGCTGAAGCCCGGCGCCGCGCTGCCGACGATGGTGGACGACGGATAGAGGTTATAGAGACTGATCAGCGACGGCCCCTGGACCTCTGTGACGTCGACCACGGTGCCGATCGTCGTCATGGTTCCGTCGCCGGCCTTGACCTTCAGGTTGCGGATGTCGTCGGCGGTGGCGCGATAGCCGGGCTCGGCCTGGGTGTAGATCTGGAAGACGTGCCCGAACTTGTTGAACTGCGCCACATAGCCCGCTCCGACGTAGCCCGAAAGCGCGGAGAACACCTGCCCGACTGTCACGCCGATTCTCTCGGCCTTGATGCGATTGACCTCGACGAAGAACTGCGGCGCCCCCGCGCGGAAAGTCGTTGCGACTCGCGACAGCGAGGACTGCCCGTTGGCGTTCGCCACGACGGCGTTGGTTAGGCTCTGCAGCAGGGTGTAGTCGAAATTGCCGTTCTTCAGCTCGAGCTGCATGCTGAAGCCGCCGACGTTGCCGATGCCCTGGATCGGCGGCGGAGGAAGGGCGAAGGTAAAGGCCTCCGGTATGCTTTGCAGGCCGGCGTTCAGGCGCCCTGTGATCGTGCGCGCATCCTGGCCCTTCTCCTTCAGGCGCTCGTCCCAGTCCTTCAGGACGACGAAGGCGACGCCGGCGTTGGCGAGGCTCGCCCGGTTGTCGAGTATGGAGATGCCGCTGACGGTGACGACGCGCTCGACGCCGGGGACGTCGCCGGCAAGTTTCGCAACCTTTTGCATCACTGCGTCGGTGCGCTCTTTCGACGCGCCGTCGGGCAATTGCACCGGAACGATCAGGTAGCCCTGGTCCTCGACCGGCAAAAACGCGGTCGGGATGCGCGTCAGTCCGTAGACGGCGACCCCGACGAGCGCGAGCGCCAGCACCACCATCAGGCCGGCGCGGCGGGTCATCGCGGAGACGAGCCGGACGTATCCGTTTTCGAGCCGTCCGTAGACCGCGTCGAAGCCGCGCGAGAAGAAGTTGCGCCGCCCATCCGCCCTCGGCGGCCTGAGCCACAATGCAGACTGCGTCGGCTTCAAGGTCAGGGCGTTGACGGCGCTGATGAAGGCGGTCGAGGCAATGACGAGCGCGAACTGCCGGTAGAGCTGGCCGGTGAACCCGGGCAGAAAAGCGGCGGGAATGAACACCGACATCAGCACGAGCGTGATGCCGAGGACCGGACCGGTCAGATCGTCCATCGCGCGCCCCGCCGCCTCGCGGCCGGGAAGACCCTGCTCGACGTATCGCGCGACGCCCTCGACAATGACGATCGCGTCGTCGACTACGATGCCGATCGCGAGGACCAGCGCAAACAGCGTCGGGAGGTTGATGGAGAAGCCCAGCGCCGCCATGGCGGCGAACGCGCCGATCAGCGTGACCGGCACGGTGGTCGCCGGTACGAGCATCGCCCGCCAGTCCTGGAGGAAGACGAGGATGACGATCAGCACCAGGATCGCCGCCTCGATCAGCGTCCGGTAGACCTCGAAAATCGCGGCGCGCACGAATTTCGTCGTGTCGTAGGGAATGACGTACTGGAGGCCCTGCGGGAAGCTCGTAGCGAGCTCGTCCATCTTCGCCTTCACCTCGTTGGCGACCTGGATGGCGTTGGCGTCCGGAAGGAGGGAGACGGCGATTCCGGCGGCCGGCCGGCCATTGAGGTTAAAGGACTCGCTGTAGGTCTGGGCGCCGAGCTCGACACGGCCGACGTCGCGAACCCGGGTGATCTGCCCGCCGTTGGCGGGGTCGACCTTGACGATGATGTTCTCGAACTCGGACGGATCGTCGAGCCGGCCCTTGAGGTTCAGCGTATATTGAAAGTCCTGACCCTTCGGCGCCGGCGGCGCGCCGACCTGCCCCGCCGTGACTTCCTGGCTCTGCTGCTGGATGATACCGATGACGTCCTGCGGCGTCAGGCCGCGCGCCTGAAGCAGGTCCGGGTTGAGCCAGACCCGCATCGCATACTGTCCCGCCCCGAGCACGGTCACGTCGCCCACGCCATTGAGTCGGCGAAGCTCGTCCTGCACGTTGATCACGGCGTAGTTCGACAAAAACAGGCTGTCGAAGCGGCTGTCGGGCGAGACCAGTCCGACGAATTCGAGGATCGAGGTCGACTGCTTCTTCGTCGTCACGCCCTGGATCTGCACTTCCTGGGGCAGCGAGGAAATGGCGATCGCCACCCGGTTCTGGACGAGGACCTGCGCCTTGTCGGGGTCGGTGCCGATCGCGAAAGTGACCGCAAGATTGTACGTGCCGTCGTCCGCGCTGGTCGACTGCATGTAGATCATGTCCTCGACGCCGTTGACCTGCTGCTCGATCGGCAGGGCGACGGAATCGACCAGCGTGCGTGCGCTGGCGCCGGGGTAGCGGGTCGACACCTGCACGGTCGGCGGGACGACGTTGGGATATTGCGCGTTCGGCAGTTGAAAGAGCGCGACGAGGCCGATCAGCACGACCACCAGCGCGATCACGTTCGAGAGCACCGGCCGCTCGATGAAGAAGCGGGAGATGGCCCCTGCCCGCCCCGCCGCCTGGCGCGACGCTTCTTGGGGCGGATCGTTCTTGAGCTGGGTCATTTCGGCGCCGGATCGGCGGCGCCGGCGGTGGAGGGCGCCGTCTCCGCGGAGGCGAGCGTCGTCCGCTGGGGCTCGACCTTGGCGCCGGGGAATGCGCGCTGAAGGCCTTCGGTCACCACCCAGTCGCCGGGATCCAGTCCGGACTCGATGATCCGCAATTGTCCCTGCTTGTCCCCCGTCTTCACGACCTTGCGGTGAACGACATTGTCGGCGCCGACGACCAGCACGTAGGACCCCTCCTGGCTGGTCCCGATGGCGTCGTTCGACGTCAAGAGCGCCTTGGGGAGCGCGCTGACCGGCGTGCGAACGCGGACGAAAAGGCCGGGCAGCAGGGTCTGATCCTTATTGTCGAACAGCGCGCGCACCAGCAGCGTGCCGGTCGACTGGTCGACCTGCGGCGACGCGTAGTCCATGTGCCCCTTGTGGGGATAGCCGTCTTCGCCCTGCAGCCCGATCTCGACCGGGATGTTGGAAAGGTCGGTGGTGCGGAAGGGCAGTCCCGCCCTGGCGTTGCTTTCCTTGATCGCCAGGACCTGCGGCTCGCTCAGGTTGAAATACACGTACATCGGGTCGGTCTGCACGAGGGTCGCGAGCTTGGTCGGCCCGGTCACACCGACAAGCGAGCCGACGTCCACCAGATGATGGGTGACGACGCCGTCGAAGGGCGCGGTCACCTGGGTGTAGCCGAGATTGATGTTGGCGAGTTCGATGGCGGCCTTGGCGTTGAGAATTGCAGCGCCCGACTGGTCGACATTGGACTTCCACTGCTGGACCGTCGCCTGAGTCGCGAAGTCCTGCTTGCCCAGCGTCGACTGCCGCTGAAATTCGGCCTGGTTGTAGACCTGCTGCGCCTCGGCGTTGGCGAGCGACGCTTTCGCCTGATCGAGCTGCGCCTGATACTGGTCGCGCTCGATGCCGAACAAAAGCTCGCCCTTCTTGACCGCCGAGCCGTCCTTGTAGTCGATCGACTCCAGATAGCCCTGAACGCGCGCGACGAGATCGATGGAATTGATCGCGGTGGTGTTGCCGGTGAGCTCGAAATAAAGGGTGACCGGCCGCTCGACCGGCTGCGCCACCACGACCTTCGGCGGCGGCGGCGGCACGTAGGCGTTTTTCGCGTTGCAGGCCGCGAGCGCGAGCGCGCTCGAGACGATGATAAGCGCCCCCGCAGAGCGAGACGCCAGACCGGCCGCGGAACAAGGTTCAACCATGCGGCGCCGCTCTTTGAGTTCATGGACCAACGCGCGCCTGACCTCGCGGGAGCGAAGCGGCGCGATCCGATGATGCCTCGGACCGGACGCGTCCCCGTCCCCCCACTCGGGGTCAAGCTCGGCGGGGCCAGACTGAAGCGGGAATCGGACCGGTTTGTGGCAACCGGCCGCGCTGGTCGAGCATGGCTTCAAGTGCGCGCTGAGCCGAGCGCCCTGCCAAGCCCTACGTCACCGCCACGATGCTGACGCTGACGTTGCCGCGCGGCGGAGGTTCCGCGCGCAGGATTTCGGTTGCCGGCGCAGAGAGGAAATATCCGCGCGCCGGGATCGCTGTCGGAAGCGCCTCTCGTTCTTGCGGTGGCGACGCCCCTCCTCGCGCCGCGCGGACGCTTCACAAGGATGGGAATAGAGGGAGGAGGGAGCCGCGGGGAAACGCAGTCGCCAACGGCGTCGTTCAGTTCAATTTCACCTCCGCGATGCTGACGTTGACGTCCGCGGGCGGCGCCCCGAAAGGGGCGCTTGTGACGATCATGCCGGCGCCGGCGCGCACGTAGTCGGCGGCGTTGGCGACCGTGACCCCCCCCCCTGCCGCCGCGATCAGCGGCGGGATGGCGCGGGCGCGCGCGAGCGCCGCAACCTCGCCGACCGCTCCGACGCTGAACCTTTCCAGCTGGAGGATGTCGAAACCGGCGTCGATCGCCTCGCGCGCCTCTGCGACATCGTCGACTTCGATCGCGATCTTCTTCTCGGGGGCGACGAGGCGCAGCCTTTCCATGACGGCGGCGAGCGGCTTGTCGCGCAGGAAGGCGCGGTGCTCGGCGAAGATGAGGATCGTCTCGGAGAGGCCTGCGCGATGCAGGATCGCTCCGCCCGCCGTGACCGCGACATGCGAGAGCCGCCGCCCGCCAGGAAACGCCTTGCGGGTGCACGCGACGCGGACGTTCGGGTTGACCGCTTCGACCGCGTCGACCATCGCCCGCGCCGCCGTGGCCATCCCCGACAGGGTTTCGACCATCGTCTGCGCCGCCTTGAACACCAGATGCAGATCGGCCGCGTCGCCGTCGCCGGCGAGCAGCTGGGCGCCGGCCTTGACCGACTCGCCCGATCGCCGGTGCAGCACGACCGGGATCCCGCGCCGCATGAACATCGCGGCGGCAAGCTCGGTTCCGGCGATCGTCATGGGGCCGCGCGCGAAAAACACGACATGACCGCGCCGGCCGTGAAGCCCGAGCGCCTCGGTCGTCAGATCGCCGCGCGCCCCATCCTCCACAAGTAGCGGCTCGGCCAAATCGTCGAGGCGCTCAAACGCATGGGATGCGTGGGATGGGTTGGCTTGCGACATGACTCTCAATCTCCTTCAGACGTCGATCACGATCATGACGTCGGACGCCTGAATCACCGCAGGCGCGAGCTTGCCGACTTCGAGCGCGAGCGCGTCGACCGCGTCGTTTGCAATCGGGGCCGTCACCATTTCGGCGCCGACCTCGATCCTGACATGCTCGGAGGTCGCGCCCTTGGTGATCGGGACCACTTTGCCGGGGAGAACGTTGCGGGCGGAGAGCTTCATTGATGGGCCCCGTTGTAACGTCGCAAGGTTCGGGCCACTTGCCGCGTGACGGGGGCCAGCCCTTCCTTGCGTAGACGACCAGGCTTTCCGACGTCCACGGGGCCTCGCGTCGCAGGGGCGCTCGCCGCCGTTGTGGCGCCGTCTTGCGGGGCCGAATTTGTCGCCGTTTCGGCACGACAAATTGTCGGGAACCCGACAAAAGAGCCGCCATGGACCCGCAAACCCTCGATCCCAACCACTTCGCCGTGATCGTGTACGACGACGGCGCCAAGGTCGACGGGTTGATGACGAGTTTCGCTTGCGAGCTCGTCGAGGCCGGCGTCGACCCGCAAGGGATTGTCCAACTGCCGCCAGATGGCGGGGGCTTCGGCCCCGGCGTGCTGATGAAGCTCTGCGACGTCGCCGGCCGGCAACGGCATGCGGGCGCAGCTCTCCTTCGAGGGCGGCACGATGCTGACGTTGGTCAAGCATTCGCTGCTCCCGGATCGGAACCGCTTCACCGGCAGCCGAGGCGCGCTCCTTGAAAGCCAGACTTTGGGTCGTCTCGCTGTGGTAGGATTTTCAGCTTTGGCGCGGAGGGCGGCTTGAGTTTAAGATAATCAAACATAGCGGATGGATTAACGTTGTCGTTCTGTTGGCTGTCGCCATGAAGGACGCTCCTAGCGCTTCCTTCACGTGCAGCGACAGGCCGGGAAGGGCAAAGGGTCCGACACGAGCCGTTCGCTCAGCCGATGGCGAACGCCCGCTTCTTGTGCACTCCTGACAATCCAGTCGGGCGCCAAGCGTTGGATTTTGACCACAACGGCGGCGTCCGCCACGCTTCCTGCAAAGCGCCGCGTCGCGCCGCCTCGGCGCGCGGTGTATGAAGGCTGCAACTCCAATCGAACTTTCCGGAGAGCCTCATGACTGAATTCCCCCTCTGGGCGCCGCCTGCGCCCGTCTCGCTGCCCGTCAAGGGGCTTTCCGAACGCGCAGCCGTGAACCGCATCTTCTGCGTCGGGCGCAACTATCTCGCCCACGCCGCAGAAATGGGCCACAAGGTCGAGAAGGAAGGCGACCGGCCGTTCTACTTCACCAAGTCGCCGCAGGCGCTGGTCGATTCCGGCGCCACCATCCCCTACCCGCCCGAGACCAGGAACTGCCATCACGAGATGGAGCTGGTCGTCGTCATCGGCGCTCCGGGCTTCCGCGTCGCCCCGGAGCGCGCGCACGAGCTCATCTACGGCTACGCCTGCGGGCTCGATCTGACGCGGCGCGACCTCCAGCTCGCCGCGCGCGAGAAGGGCCGCCCCTGGGACCTCGGAAAGGATTTCGAGAACGCCGCGGTCGTTTCGGAGATCGTCCCGATGCCCGGCGTCCTGCTCGAGCGCGGCTGGATCAAGCTCCTCGTCAACGGCGCCATCAAGCAGAAATCGGACCTCGGCAATCTCATCTGGAGCGTGCGCGAGATCGTCGCGGACCTGTCGCTCTTCTACCATCTCGCCCCGGGCGACCTCATCTTCACCGGCACGCCCGACGGCGTCGGCCCGGTGAAGCCTGGCGACAAGCTCGAGGGCAAGATCGAGGGCGTGGGCACGATCGCGCTGACCATCGGGCCGGCGGAGGCGTAGGACGCGGACCCGCGCTTCAGCTTTCCCGTCGTCTATCGGACACGCTTCTGACACGTTGCGCCAATACCCGCAACGGGACAAAACTGCGAATCACGCGTGCGGATCATCGAGGGCCGGGGATGTTGGCGTTGAAACCGATCGTGACGGCGTTCGCCGCGCTTCTGTGCGCGCTCGCCGCGCCCGTTCTTGCCCAAGAGCCGGCCGCCAATCCGCGCATCGCGCTCGTCGTCGGCGAGCAGACCTATCGCGACCAGGCGCTGCCGACCACCGCCAAATGGCGCAACTTCCTTCGCCGGTTCGACACCGCCGGCCGGCGCAAGGGCGAGGACGTCGCCGCGAGCGACAGCACGATTATCGACATCCAGCCCTGTGGCGACGGCTTCGCCTTCGCCGCCACTGACCCGACGTTCGGCCTTCTCCCAGAACAAGGCGTCGCGAAGAAACTTCAAGGCCCGCGCACGGCGAACATGAGCGCCAAGCTGGGATCGGCGTTCGCGCTCTCGCCCGACGCCGCCTCGGTCAGGTTCGGCCTTGGCTTCGGAGAGGAAAAGCCCGTCTTGTTCGATCTCGCCGCGGCGTCGCTGACGGATTCGCCGCGCCTTCCTCCAGAATTCCTCTCGGCGAAAGTCGACGGCCTCCCCGTGACGGATTGGCGCAACAACGCCTCGCCGAAGTTCAAGGGCGCGAAACTCGCTCTTGAAGAGCATGACATCACGCGCTCCTTGGCTATTAGGCCCGACGTATCCAGCTTTGCCATTGGAACTTCATGGTCCGTGCGCGCTTATGAAGCGACGGGCAAGGAGCGCTGGAAGGATCCGGTCCCTGGCGAGGCCTGGGGCGTCGATTTCTCGGCGACGGCGAAATCCTCGCCGTCGCCTATGACGACGGCACGATCCGCTGGCTGCGCTGGAGCGACGGCGCGGAGTTGCTCGCGTTCTTCGTACAGCCGCAGACCCGCAAATGGGTCGCCTGGACGCCGTCCGGCTACTACATGGCCTCCGCCGGCGGCGAGGATCTGATCGGCTGGCACGTCAACCGGGGCTGGACCCAGGAGGCCGACTTCTTCCCCGCCTCGCAATTCCGCGCCGACTACGACCGGCCCGACATCGTTCGGCTCGTGCTCAAGACGCGCGACGAAGGGGAAGCAATCCGACAAGCCAATACAACGGCGCAGCGCGAGATCGCGAAGCCCATCGCCGCGGCCCTGCCGCCGGTGGCGACAATTACGTCGCCCGCAGACGGTTACCATTTCTCCAACGACTCGGTCGAGATCGCCTATGCGTTGCGCTCCCCGTCCAGCTTACCCATCGACAAGCTCGACGTGCTGGCGGACGGCCAACTGGTCCCGTCAACCGGATTCACAAGGATCAATGGCGCTGAAGGCTCGGGCAAAGTCATTGCGACTCTGCCTCGGAAGGATACCGTCGTCTCGGTCATCGCATATTCCGGGAGTCTCCCCAGTGCTCCGGTCAAGTTAAAACTCCAATATTACGGCCCGAGTCCGGCCGAATCGTTGAAGCCGAAACTCCATGCGCTTTTCGTCGGCGTTACGAACTACACAAATCCAGACTATAATGACATTCAATACAGCGCCCATGATGCGGATGAATTTGCCGCTGCATGGTTGGCCCAAAAAGGCGGGCTTTATGCTGACGTGGATGTCAAGATTGTCGACAATCCATCGCGGTCTGATTCCGATCCAACGCGCGCGAATGTCGTTGATGGTTTCTACTGGCTCCAGCAGACGGCAAAAAACCGCGACCTCACAGTGATTTTTCTCGCTGGTCATGGCTATCTCGACGCCAAGCAGAATTTTTGGTTTTTGACTCGCGATGCGGATACCTCAAGGCTCAGATCGACCGCCATCTCAACCGACGATCTTCATGATCTCATCGCCTCTATTCCGGGCAAAAATGTCTTGTTCATCGACGCTTGCCACTCGGGGGCGGCGGCGGTCGCCTACAACTCCATCAGAGCGGAGACCGGCGGATTCAGGTTCGACATGGGCAAAGTGGTCAACGACTTCACCACAGTCGAATCCGGCCTCGTCGTCTTTGCCGCCTCGACCGGAACGGAGTGGGCTAACGAAGACCTCAACTGGGACCGCCATGGCGCTTTCGCGAAGGCGCTGATCGAGGCGATCGGAGGGGGTAAGGCGGCTCTTGATCCAACCGGGCGCATCACGACAGACATGCTCGACTTATATGTCGAAGATCACGTTAAAGACATGACGCACGGAAAGCAGCATCCGGTCATGAATCGCCCCAACCTGATCCCGGATTTCCCGCTCGCAGTGTCGGCGCATTAGTCGCCAACGGACTCTTGGAGGGCAACATTGCATAGAATCACAACCCTTCGCGATTTGCTTTTCGACCATTGCGTTTACCTCGGCCGCCGCGCAGACGACGTTCGGTTGGCCGGACACGATCGACCTGCTGACTGAACAGCAAACTCAAGCGGCGGCGTGCGTCAACTTGTTCAAGAATGCTGGTGACGCAAATGCGATCAGCGAAGGCGAGATCGCCTATAGCTCGGTTAAGGCCGCCGCTCGGAGTCATCGCCGGGCTTACGATTGGGCTTGTTCAAGGTTACAAGCCGGAGGATTTATCGCGGATTCAGGTCAATCTCGATAAGGTCGGAACCGGACTCCAGGAATTTTGTAACAACTCAATCGCCGTGGCGCGGGCCGCAAAGGGGAAGAGGGGGCTGATCGACAAGATCGTCACTGCAGCGGTTGGCCCGGTGATCGATGCACCCAAATCTGGTGCCGCGGCGCTATGGTCGCAACACATCCAAATGGCCAAGTTGGAGCGGGAGATGATTGAAAAGCAGCTCGAAGCCGCGAAATGGCCCGACTTTGGCCCATGACGGGGCGGGACCGACATCGTCGACCTCACTGCGGTCGCTCCACCTCTTGAGCGCCAAAGGGCTGCTTCAGATAACCGGAAACGTGCAGACAATATCTTGCCAAGATCCGACAGCCGGGTTATGATCATCTCAAGGTGTTGAATCGGACGCGCCGGCGTAATTGCCATGACCGCAGTTTGCTCCCACGGTCGCCTCGGGAGCGGCAAGAGCGACAATGCGTAAATGAGGCGTAACAGCTTGAAATCGCTGCAAATGGCAATGGGTAGGGTGTTGCAGGGAGTTGGCATGGATTTGGGGTCGGCGCCCTTGTCGCTTGGGATTGGCTTCCATGGATTTGGGGTCGGCGCGCTGGCGGCGACGCCCGCGCGACGCCGCCAACGTCATCGCGAGGATCCGCGGACCTGATCCGGGGGCGCGGTCCGGTCCCCTGGGAGTTCCAAAGTGATGTCACTGCCTGCCACCCACCTCGTCCTGAGGAGCGGCGCCGCGGCGACGCGTCTCGAAGGACGCTCCAGCGCGCACCGACGGCAGCGCCCACTGGATCATCCTTCGACAGGCTCAGGATGAGGTTCGTGGATCACAACCCAACTCGGCAGTTACAAAGTGACCGTTTTCGGCGCCCAACGCGTTGAAATCATTTGACCGCCGCCAGAAACGCAGCGCCGGTCCCGCGGGAGCATCGGCGGCTCGATCCGGCGGAAGAGCGCTCGGAAAATCTGCCGCAAAGGCTTGAAAAGATTGATTCCCGGCGCGGAAATCGCGGCGACCCTCGGCCACGCCAAACGCGC
>Ga0074046_10000698_pt1 | contig 30752 bp, 31 predicted proteins | sample BogForMeECP23OM3_FD_94441 | JGI IMG/M metagenome (GOLD analysis project Ga0074046, IMG submission 94441) | Bog forest soil microbial communities from Calvert Island, British Columbia, Canada - Bog Forest MetaG ECP23OM3 | ecosystem: Environmental > Terrestrial > Soil > Wetlands ... | reverse complement strand
GCTTGTAGACCGAAAATACCTGCTCGAGCTTCGCCACTCGCTCCTGGATTGACGACAGGCGCTGCACGCCTAGAAAAAACTGCACCAGTTCGTCATGACCGGCCTGCCCGCCGGGGCTCATCACCTCGACCAGCTCCTCGATGAGGCTCGGGAACTTTTCGCTCGGGATGTAGTAGTTCGCCCATCCGAAGTTGCAATGGCGATGCAGAATCTTCGCGATCGTCTTTTCGAGAAGTTCGCGGCGGCCGCCTGCATGCTGTCGTGCGTTTTCGTTGTTCACTGGATGCTCCCCTGGTGCCGATGTTTCGCCACTACGCGCCTTTCTTTACGGGCGCGGGCGGTGCGTCGTCGGCCCACAAAATCTTGTGATAGTCGAAGCGCATGTTCTCGATAATATTGAATTTGATGATCTCGAAATAGGGCGACAAGTCGAAATCGCGCGGCGTGATCAGCGTCGGCGAGACCATCCTGAGAGCACCATATTGCAGCGCACCCGTCGTCCTCGTGCCGATCGGCCACAGCTTGCGCCTAGGGACTTCCGGCACCACATCGGGCGGCAACTGCTCGTAGCTCGGCACGATCGGAAACTTCACGCGATGAAACGACGACGCGATCACGCTCGAACAGATCACCCGCGTCGGCTCGCCGCTGCCGAACTGCAGCGCCTGGCGGCGAAAGCGCGGGGGCACGAGGCTCACCGGCAGGAAGTAGCGCGCGAGATCGATCACGTTGCGCAAATCGTAGGTGTCGCCGACGCTGCGAATCGCCTCGTCCATCACCTCGGCCAGGTCCGCCGCCGACAGGTTGAACGGCCGGCACACGCGCATGTTGAAATCGCGATATTTGCTGAGTGGCGAGAGCACCACGCCCGCCTCGACGATCGCCTCGACTATCAGGAAGTTCGCGTCTTCGCCGAACTTCGCGACCAGCGGCGCCTTCAACTCGGGGTTGCGCCGAATCGGTTCGTCACCGACATATAGGCGCCGAATGCGACCACGAGCTTTGCGTCAGGTACTTGATGCATTCGCTGATTCGCTCGTTGCCTTCGACTAAAATCACGTCGCCCTTGCGGATGTGACGCTTGAGCGCGGCGATGTCGTTCGGGATCTGAAGCGCGTACCTCTTGAGAGGCTTGGTGAGCAGACCGACGGCCCACTCGCTCATCCGGTCCAGCAACCAGGAAATGATCCCCGATTTCTTGCGCCGAGCCACTATTCGCGTCGAACCTCAGGTCTTGTACTGCCCCACAATTGCGTAGAAGGGTACGTTCAGCGTTGCTTGATCCGGGTCGTCGGTCTTTATCGTCAGATTCCCGCGCAGTTGCCCGTCGGGAGTGCCATGCCTCAGCGTGACGGTCACTTTGTATTCCTTGCCCGGCGTGACCGGCTCCGCGACCGCGCCGACGGCCGGACTGCTGCTCGCTACGTCGAGCACCTTCACGGGATGCGACCCCTGGTTGCTCAGCTTGAAAATTCTCACGATGTCCTGACCGCGCGGCACGATGCCGAACGAAACCTGCGCGGGATCGATATTCAAATCACCCGTCACGGTTCCGAACACGTCGACCTGCAGCGGCACGCGATTGGTCGTGATCTTGATCGTGTCGTCGAACGGCCCGACCGGCATCGTCTTGAGCAGCGACACTTTGAGCAGCGCGCCGGGCTTGCCGTCGGGACGCTTTTCCTGCACCACTTTGATCGCAGAATTCGAGTTGCTCACCGGACCGACCGAGAACGCCCCGCGCCCCGGATTGAGATCGTTGACGAGCAACTCTTTGGTGTCTTCGGTTCCCCTCTTCACGGTGCCAAATGAAACCTCGCCCGGCACCGCCTCGACCTGCTTCTTGACGATCCCCTGCATCGTCATCGCGACCTGCGGATTGTCGGGATCGTTGGTGAACGCCGTGATAGTGCGCACCTGGTGGCCTTTTTGGAAATGCGTATCGAACGACACCGCTATATCGCTCGTGTCGCCGGGCGCGACGTGCATCTTCGAGGGCTGACCCGTCGTGCATCCGCACGAGGTCTTCACGCCGCTAATATCCAGATAGCCCTGGCCGTTGTTCTTGATCGTGAACGTATGCGTGACCATCGTGCCCTCGAGCGCGCTGCCGAAATCGTACAGCGGATCGGAGACCACTGCCTTCGGCGCATGCCCGGGAGGCGCGCTGTTACCGCCGGGAATCAGCGGATTCATGCTGCTGTCTTGCGCGAATGCCGGCGCGCTGGCGAGCAACCCGACTATCAGTGCAAGAAGTGTCAGTTTATTTTTTTTCAAGTTAGTCATGTGACTCGAAGGCCCGGCCATGCCACCTCTCCACTAGACTCTATCAATCATGGCGCGGAGCGCGGCGGTCAAGAGGCTTTGCTTACCGGTGCTTGATTCGCGGTTTCTGGATGGGCCGGCTCATAACGGCTTAGAAAGTCGGTCGAGAATTCGCCGCGGTTGAAATCCGGATCTTGCAGAATCTTCAGATGCAATGGGATGTTAGTCTTGATGCCGTCGATTACGTACTCGCGCAGCGCCGCCTTGGCCCGCGCGATCACTTCGGCGCGCGTCGCGGCGTGCACGATCAGCTTTGCGATGAGCGGATCGTATTGCACCGGCACGCGGTAGCCGTCGTACAGCGCCGTCTCTACGCGCACGCCAAGTCCGCCGGGAGTGTGATGATTGGTAACGACGCCCGGCGACGGAATGTGCCGCTCGGGATCTTCGGCGTAGATGCGAAATTCCATCGACGCGCCGCTGAAGGTCACCTGCCGCTGCTTCAGCGCCAGCTTCTCGCCCATCGCCATCCGGATACTTTCTTTCACGAGGTCGACGCCGGTGACCATCTCGGTCACGCCGTGCTCGACCTGGATCCGGGTGTTCATCTCGATAAAGTAAAACTCGCCGTTGCCCGCGAGCAGAAACTCGACTGTGCCGACGTTCGAGTAGCCGACGACTTCGGCCGCGCGTACCGCCGCCTTGCCCATCTTCTCGCGCAGCCGCGGAGTCAGGATCGGACACGGCGATTCCTCGATCACCTTCTGATGCCGCCGCTGAATCGAGCAGTCGCGCTCGCCGAGGTGAATCGCGTTGCGCTGCAAGTCGGCAAGAATCTGAAACTCGACGTGACGCGCGCGCTCGAGAAATTTCTCGAGGTACATCTTCTTCGAGCTGAACGACGCCTCCGATTCGCCCTGCGCCAGTGGAAACAGCCGCGTCAGCTCGGTAAGGTCGCGAGCGATTCGCATCCCCTTGCCGCCGCCTCCCGCCGCCGCCTTGATCAGCACGGGGTAGCCGAGCCGCTTTGCGTCTGCCTGCGCCTCGCGCAACTCGCTGACCCCCGTGCCCTCGCTGCCTGGCAGCACGGGGACGCCCGCTCGCTTCATGATTCGACGCGCGCGCGGCTTGTCGCCCATCAACCGAATGTGACGCGCGCGAGGACCGACGAAGTTCAACCCCGAGCGCTGGCATGCCTCGGCGAAGTCGCCATTCTCGGACAAAAATCCGTACCCCGGATGTACCGCGTCGGCGCCGAAGGTCGTCGCGGCGCTGAGAATCGCCGGGATATTCAAGTAGCTGTCTTCAGCCGCCGGCGGCCCGATACATACCGACTCGTCGGCCATCCGCACGTGCAGCGCGTTCTTGTCGGCGGTCGAGTAAACCGCGACGGTCGAAATCCCCAGCTCGCGGCACGCGCGGATTATCCGGATTGCGATTGTCCCGCGATTTGCTACCAGCAGTTTTTTGAACATCGGCGAACGCTCCGCCCCGTCAGATCACTTCGATGATCATCAAGGGTTGACCGTACTCTATGGGATTCCCGTTCTCCGCGAGGATTCTTATCACGCGCCCAGCGGCTGGCGATTCGATCTCGTTCATCATCTTCATCGCCTCAATGATGCACAGCGGCTGGCCCTTGCGCACCGACGATCCCTCTTCGACGAACGGCGCCGCGTCCGGCGACGCTGCCCGGTAGAACGTGCCGACCATTGGGCTTTCGATCAGCTTCTGATTCGGTGCGAGATCTATTTTACCCGCCGCCTTCGAGCCTTCTTCCGCCGTCGCCTCGACGTGTCTCATCGCCATCTTGATCGGCGAAGCCGCACGCGCCGCGATATGCGCGTCCGCGCCCGACTCGGTCACGTCCACCGACGCGCGACCGCCGCCGCGCACCAAGCGCACCTTGCCCTTCTTATCTTCGATTTCGAGTTCGACCAGCCCGTAGTCCCGCATCAGGACCAGCAGGGTTTTCAGCTCGCGTACTTCCATCCCGTCTCCGTGTCTTCCCGCAATCGCGGCTCGCCTGCGTGCTGGTTCGTTGCCCGCCATGGCGTCACCCGCTCCGTCGGCGCGACTCCTCGGCAATAGTGCGCGCCGCTCTAAGCGCCAGGCTATAGCTCTCGGCGCCAAATCCCATGATTCGGCCACGCGCGATATCAGCAATCGTCGAATGATGCCGAAACGGCTCGCGCCGATACACATTCGACAGATGCACTTCGATCACGGGAATATTCACGGCGGCGATCGCGTCGCGAATCGCAACGCTGGTGTGCGTGTATGCGCCGGGATTTATCAACAGTACGTCGCACTTGCCGCGCGCCTTCTGGATTCGATCCACGATCCCGCCTTCGCTGTTCGACTGAAACGTCTCGACCTTCATTTCAAGTTCGCGTCCCAGCCGCTTCAGTTCCTTGTCGATATCGGCAAGCCGGGTCCTGCCGTAAACCTCGGGCTCGCGTTCGCCGAGCAGATTAAGGTTGGGTCCATGGACGACCAGCACCGCGATTTGGCCATCCGGCGAAGCTGCGCCGGCCGTATCTCGCGCTTTAGCCCTCGTCGCCATCCCCGCACCACTCCTGAGGTTCATTGAACCGCACCCTCAAAGCGACTGCAAGCGCGGTTTTCATCCACTGTCCACCGGTCAGTCATCACTGGAGTCATCATCGCGCGACTTGAGCGCATCCTGGTACACTTCGCGACGCCCCTTGCCAGTCAGTCGCGCGACTACCGCACTCGCCTGCTTGAGTCCAAGTCCCGCTTCACGCAGAACTTCGAGCGCTTCATGCACATCGATCGCTATGCTCTCCACATCCGACCGCGGCGGAGCACCGGCAACAATGATAGCGATCTCGCCCAATGCCGGCGTCGCGCGAAAATGCCGTTCCAGCTCGCCGAGCGTCCCGCGGATCGTCCGCTCGTACGTCTTGGTTATTTCGCAGACCACCGCCGCGTCCCGCGAATCTCCGAATGCCCCCGCCATCGCGCCGAGCGTATCCGCGAGCCTGCGCGCAGCCTCGTAAAAGACCATAGTGCGCTGCTCGCGACGCAGTTCATCCAGCGCCTTACTCCGCGCCGTGTCGCGCGACGCGATAAATCCCTCGAAGGTGAACCTGTCAGTCGGGATTCCGGCAATCGACAACGCCGCGATTACCGCCGACGCTCCCGGCACCGCCATCACGCGCACACCTGCTTCTAACGCAGCGCGCACCAGCCGAAAGCCGGGATCGGAAATAGCAGGCGTGCCCGCGTCGGTCACAAGCGCGATTTTTTCTCCCGCCTTCAGCCGCGCGATCAATTCGGGCACTCGACGGTCCTCGTTATGCTCGAAATGGCTGATCGTCGGCGTGCGAATCTGATGAAGCGCGAGCATCTGCCCCGCGCGCCGCGTGTCCTCGCAAGCAATCAGGCTGACCTCCGCTAACGTGCGGATCGCTCGCGCCGAAAGGTCGTCCGGATTGCCGATTGGCGTCGCGACTACGTACAAAATCCCGCCGGTATCGGTTTGTTTGTTTGCGCGAGTGGACACTACAATCCTAAGTTACTATTCGTCCTGGGAGTCATCCGCGGTGGCCGAAGGCAAAGCTACTCTACTCATTTCATGCATCGACCGACCCGGCATCATAGCCCGCGTCGCCACGCACCTGTTCACTCTCGGCTGCAATATTATCACCTCCGACCAGTACTCCGACGACGAGGACGGCCACTTCTTCTGGCGCATCCACTTCGAAAGCCTGCGGCAGCCGGTCAGCGAGCTGTCCAAAGAACTCGACGCCTCGATGCCTTCGCTGCTGCCGTGGGAGCGCCTCAAGTGGGCTCTCTTCGACGCCGCCAAACGCGACCGCATCATCGTCATGGTCTCGCGCCTGCCGCATTGCATGATGGATCTGCTGAGCCGCCATCATGTCGGCGAGCTCGACGGCGACGTGGTCGGGGTCGTCAGCAATCATCCCGACCTCGAATCGCTCGTGCGCCCATTCGAAGTTCCATTCACGGTGATTCCGGTTCTGAAGGATCGCAAGGCGGAGTCTGAAGCCGCCCTGCTGAAGTATCTTGGCGAGATGCGCGCGGACAACGTCGTCCTCGCGCGCTACATGCAGGTGCTATCCGGCGAATTTCTGCGCGCATGGAACCAGCCGATCGTCAACATTCACCACAGCTTCCTGCCTGCGTTCGCCGGCCAGCGACCGCACAAGCAGGCGCACGATCGTGGCGTCAAACTAATCGGCGCAACCGCGCACTACGTGACTGAAGAGCTGGACGCGGGACCAATAATCGCGCAAGCCACCGCCCCGATGACCCATCGCGACACCGTCGCCGACTTAGCCCGCAAGGGCAAGGATCTGGAAGTGATGGTCCTCGCCAAAGCGGTCCGCGCGCACCTGAAGAAACAGGTGCTACTCCATCACAACCGAACAATAGTTTTCGAGTAACTTCTCTTCTGGCGATTGTTCCGCTTCTGAGATTACCTCGCCCGTTATTTTACGGGGAGGGGCGGCCGGCCGCATCGCGGCCGGTAAGTGAGGGTTCTGCGGCTGATGCGCCAGCCTCTCGCGGAAAGATCGTGCATGAATCGCAGAACCCTCACCTAACCTCTCCCGTGAAATAACGGGCGAGCGATCAGACAACCGGCAAAGTAATTTAGGTCGGCCCGGTGAAAAAACTCAACGACCTATTCGCGAACGAAATGATCGGCGACCAGTACAGCCCGAACACTATCGTCGCGCTGGCCAGCACTCCCATCAGCCCGTAATTCCATGCCTCGAACCGCACCGTACCCTCGTCGCCCCGCGGTTGCTCGAGGAACATCATCCGAATCGGCTTCAAGTAGTAATACAAAGACACTACTGAATTGAGTATTCCAACAATAGCCAGTATGTAGAACTGACCCTTGATCACAGCCGCAAACAAATAGAACTTTCCGATGAACCCAACGGTCAGTGGAATCCCTGTCAGTGAGAAAAGGAATATAGTCAGTGCGACCGCTGGAACGATCCCGCCGCGCCACGCCAGCCCGCGGTATGCTTCCACGTCCTCGCGCCCAGTCGAGTTCGCCACGATCATCACCACCAGGAACGCGCCCGCGTCCATTACATAGTAGGCAAACAGGTAGAACAGCATCGCGCGAATGCCGTCGTTCGACAGCACCACGAATCCCATCAGCGCGTATCCCGCCTGCGCGATACTCGAGTACGCCAGCAGCCGCTTCATGTTGGTCTGCTGCAGCGCCGCAAGGTTGCCGAGCGTCATGGTGATTATGCAAACGAACAGCAACAACTGCGGCCAATCGACGCCCGCCAGCGCCGTCCAGCTCCCGCCCGCCGCCAGATGCGAAATGGCAGGAAAGAAAAACCGCGTTAGCAGCGCAAAGCCCGCCGCCTTCGATCCGATCGCCAGGAAAGTCGTGATCGGAATCGGCGCACCGGTGTAAACGTCGGGCGCCCACATGTGAAACGGCACCGACGCCACCTTGTAGCCCATCCCGGTCAGGATCAGCACCAGCGCGATAAACACCGCCAGCACCGGCAGATGCGCCGGCGTCGAGAGCGCCCTGTTGATCACGCTGAAGTCGAGCGATCCCGTGATTCCGAAAATCCAGCTCATCCCGTAAATCATCGTGCCCGACGCGACGCCTCCGTAAATCAAATATTTCAGCGCGGCTTCGAGCGAGCGCCGGTTATGCCGCAAGAAACCTGTCAGGATGTACGAGGTCAGGCTGACGAACTCGAGCGCCAGGTATGCCATCAGCAGGTTCGCCGACTCCGCCATCAGGAACATCGCGAACGTGCTCGCGAGCAAAATCGCGTAGTACTCGCCCTGGTCGCAGCCTCTCACTTCCTCCGAACCAATCGACATCCAGATAGCCACGACCGCGGCCAGCGCGATCAGCGCGCGGAAATAAATCGCAAACGAATCGAATACCAGCATCCGATGAAACAGCCATGCGCCCGACGACGCCGGCTCCAGGCCGATCGCTACCAATGACGCCGCAGCCGCTATCAGAGCCAACGCGCCGAGTCGCGACTTGTCGCTCACCGCCAGGTCGATGATCACAATGGCCAGAATTCCGGCCACCAGGATCATCTCCGGGATGAAATGTCTAAGGCTCGCGAGATTTCCGAGATCCATCTAACTCCCGCCGGCCCTCAGTGAAGCATCGCGACGGCCGCGCCCGAAGTCGAGAGCACAACCTGGTTGAGATGAACCAGCGAGGTATTGAGCAGGCCGAGAATCGCGTGTGGATAAACGCCGAGTATCAGCACGATGATCCCGAGCGGTACCAGCGTGAACGCCTCGCGAAACGATAGATCGGGGAAGTCCTTGTACTTCTCATTCAGGGGCCCAAGATAGATTCGCTGGAACGTCCACAGCAGATAGCCCGCGGTCAGTATCGCGGTCGCCGCACCGAACGCGACCATCAGCGGATGCGTCTGCCACGCGCCGAGCAGCACCAGCACTTCTGAAATAAATGCGGACATTCCCGGCAATCCCATTCCCGCGAAAAACGCGAAGCCCGTTACCGCCGTGTATATCGGCATCTGCTGCGCGAGGCCGCCGAAGCCGTTAATCTCGCGATGGTGCGCGCGATCGTAAATTACGCCGACCAGGATAAAGAGCATCGCCGTGATCGTCCCGTGATTGAACATCTGCAGCACGGCGCCGTTGATTCCCGCCGCTGTAAACGCCGCCAGCCCGAGCATCACGTAACCCATGTGGCTAATCGACGAATATGCAATCAGCTTCTTATAGTCAGTCTGCGCCATCGCGCACATCGCGCCATACACTATATTGATAGTGCCGATCACGCCGAGGAACAGCCACGCAAGCTGGTAGCTGGCGGCAGGCAGTACCGCGAAATTGACGCGCAGAATTCCGTAAGTGCCCATTTTCAGCAGCACGCCCGCCAGAATCACCGAGATCGCCGTTGGCGCTTCAACGTGCGCGTCCGGCAGCCAGGTATGGAATGGGAACGCCGGTATCTTGATTGCGAACCCGATAAACAGCGCGATCCATACTATTCGCTGAAATCCAATTGAGTAATGACTCGAATTCGCCGCCAGCTCAGTCAAATCAAACGTCGGAGTCGCGCTGTAGTAGTACAGGCCGAGCATCGCCAGCAGGATGAGTACCGAACCGAGTAGTGTGTACAGGAAGAATTTGATGGCTGCGTACTCGCGCCGCGGACCGCCCCAGATACCGATGAGAAAGTACATCGGCAGCAGCATCACTTCCCAGAAAATATAGAACAGGAAGAAATCCAGCGACACGAACACGCCCATCATGCCCGTATCGAGCATCAGCAGCATGGCGTAGTAGCCCTTCTCCGCGCGATTGATGCCGAAGCTCGCAAACACCGAGATGAACATGATGAGCGCCGTCAGCAGGATCATCGAAATGCTAATCCCGTCCGCGCCGATGAAGTAGCTAATGTGGTACGATGGCATCCACGACGTCTTCTCGGCGAACTGCACCGCGCTGGTCGTCGTGTCGAAGTTCTCATAAAGGTAAATCGCGATCAGGAGCTGCGGTATCGTCGCCGCCACCGCGATCCACTTCGATGCGTTCTTCATCGAGTCGGGCAGCGCGAGAATCAGCAGCATCCCGGCGATCGGAATAAAGGTTATCAGCGTAAGCGCGTGATTCATTTCAGTTTCGCTCTTCCAGTTTGCCTTGATATCGCGTCATGCGCGTGCGACCGCGCGCGCCAGCAGTATCAGCATCACCGCGGCCAGAATTCCATACAGGTATCCGTTGATTGATCCGGTCTGCAGCCGCCGCAGCCTGCCGCCGACGTTGTAGGTCATGTTCGAGGCGAAGTTCACCAGCCAATCGACTACGTAATGGTCGAATAGTCCCGACAGCCACGACAGGAATACTATTACGCGTGCCGCGAGATTAACTACTCCGTCGATAATGTTCGAGTCGAACCATGCCAGCGCCCGCGTCGCGAATAGGTAGGGCTGTATCACCACTCGATCGTAAAATTCATCGACGTAGTATTTGTTGTATACCCATTCGTAAGGTATTCCGTCGAACATCTGGCTAAAGCGCGCGGGATCTATTTCCTGCTGCCGATACATCAGATCCGCCACCAGCCATCCGATTACCACCATCGTGAAAGTGATAAATCCGAATGCAGCTTCGGTCGCGTGACTATGTATTCCCGCTTCGGTTATCCGGCGCGTAACCTCAGAGCTGAATACAGGATCGAGAAAGGTCTCGAACGGTTTGAACGTCGCAATGAACTCCGGAATCTTCACGAGGCCGCCGACTACCGACAGCCCGCCCAGCACGACCAGCACGTACGCCATCGACGGCGGCGATTCGTGCAAGTGATGCTCCTGTTCGTGTGTCCCTCGGAATTCGCCGAAGAACGTCATGTACACCTGGCGGAACATGTAGAAGACCGTGATCCCCGCGCCGATCAGCAGCAGCGCCCACACCACAGTGTGCCCGTGCGAAAACGCCTGCCAGATGATCTCGTCCTTCGACATGAATCCCGCGAACGGCGGCACGCCCGAAATCGCCAGCGTCGCCGCCATGAACGTGACGAACGTGATCGGCATCTTGTGCCGCAGCCCGCCCATCTTGCGCATGTCCTGCTCGCCGCCCATCGCGTGAATCACCGAGCCCGATCCCAGGAACAGGCACGCTTTGAAGAACGCATGCGTCATCAGATGGAACACGCCGGCCGCGTATGCGCCGACACCAACCGCCGCGAACATGTATCCGAGCTGGCTCACGGTCGAGTACGCGAGCACCTTCTTGATGTCGGTTTGCGCGACGCCGATCGTCGCCGCGAACAGCGCGGTCAGCCCGCCCACCAGCGCGATCACGCCCATCGTGAACGGCGACATCGAAAATAAGAAGTTGAGCCGCGCCACCATGTACACGCCCGCCGTCACCATCGTCGCCGCATGAATCAGCGCGCTCACGGGAGTCGGACCCGCCATCGCGTCCGGTAGCCACACGTACAGCGGAATCTGCGCTGACTTTCCCGTCGCGCCAATGAACATCAGCAGCGTGACGAAGCCCACCAGTTGATGCCCCGATAGAAACCCCGCGAAACCGATCGGGACGCCCGCCAGCAGCGGCGCGTACTGCGCGACCTCGCGCGTCACCAGGGTAGGATGCCCAAGCGCCTGCAGCCCCGCGAACAAACTGTAGAGCGCGATCACGAACGCCAGGTCGCCGATGCGGTTCACGATGAACGCTTTGTTGCCGGCGGTCGTGTTCGCCTGCACCTTGTACCAGAACCCGATCAGCGCGAACGAGCACAGCCCGACGCCTTCCCAGCCAACGAACATCAGCCACAGGTTGTCGCCCAACACCAGCACCAGCATCGCGAACGTGAACAGGTTAAGCCATCCGAAAAATCGCCAGTAACCGTCGTCGTCATGCATGTAGCCGATCGAATAAATGTGGATGAGCCCGCCGACGCCGGTAACTATCAGCGTCATGATCATAGACAACGGATCGAGCCAGAACGCGATGTCGAGATTCAGTCCGCCGACGTCGAACCACTTCCACAAGTCGTCGAGCATGAAGCGGTTTTCCGGCGGCAGCGCGAGCATCGCGAGAAACGCGCGGGCCCCGAGGATGAACGCCGCGATCACGACGCCGCATCCAACCAGGCTGATCGCATGCTTGCCGAATGTCTTCTGCAGCCACGCGCCGGCAAGAAAATTGATCGCGGCCCCGATCAGCGGCAACACCACGATCAATCGGATGAACGTAACCGGAATCGGATGATCCATCGCTCAGCTATCCACGAAGCGTCTCAGTCGCATCGACGTCGATCGTCTTGAAGTTCTGATAAATCGCCAGTACCACGGCCAATCCGATGACCGCCTCGGCGGCCGCCAGCATGATTACGAAGATCGCAAAAATCTGCCCGTCGTACTTGCCGCCGCCGTAAAACGCGAACGCCAGGTAATTGATATTGGCGGAGTTGAGGATCAGCTCGACGCCCATCAGGATTCCGATCGCGTTGCGCCGCGTCAGAACCGTGAACAGCCCGAGCGAAAATACGATCAGGCTCAGAACCAGGAAGTGGTTCAGCGTTATTCCCCCGCCCATCCCGATACTCCCGCTCCCCTAATCCCGCGCTTCGTGGCGCGAAATGACTATCGCGCCGATAAGAGCCGCCAGCAGCACCAGGGATGCGACTTCGAACGGCAACACGTATTCACCCAAGAACGCGTTTCCGATCGCGTAGGTCGTCGGCGCAGGCGTGACTGCTGCCACCTGATGCCATTGCGTCCGCGCAATTGCGTACAACATCACCAGCCCGGCGATACCCACTGTGAAGATTGCCGGTCCCGTCCCGACCGCGCGATTCGATACCGTGACGTCCCCGATTCCCGCGGTCAGCATCACCGCGAAGATAGTCAGTACCAATATTCCGCCGACGTAAACGAGTAGCTGCACCATCGCGACGAAGTCAGCCGCGAGCAAAATGTAAATACCCACTACGCCCATGAACGCGCCGAGCAGCGCGAAAGTCGAATAAACTATGTTGCGCGAGAACGCTACTAACATCGCCGACCCCACCGTCAACGCGGCCAGCGCATAGAATATTACCTGTGCGAGCATCGATTTGCCCTTCCCCGGTTCGCGTGAGCCGCGCGCGCTACGCCGGCTCTTCTTCGGCGGGCTTCTCGCCGCCAGGTTGCGCCCATTGATCGAGGTAGGTCATGCCGCGATTCAGGATCGGCGCGATTCTCGAGTCCGTCTCCGGCCCCTTCTTCGGCTTGTACGCCATCACCGGATCCTTGACGAAGCGCCGAATCAGGCTCTCCAGCGAATAGTCAGCGCCCTCGAATTCCGTCGTATGATGGATCGATCCGGTCGGGCACAGCTCGCTGCAAAGCCCGCAATACATGCACTTTGCGATGTCGATATCGAATTGCGACAGCAGCAACTGCCGCGTCTGCGGATCCTTCTCGGCGACGATCACGATGCAATCGATCGGACACGCACGCTCGCACGCGAGGCACCCTGTGCAGATTTCGAGATCGACTTCCAGTATCCCGCGGTAACGGAACGGCAAGGTATCCTGTACGCGCACCGGCATCCGGTCCGGATATTGCACCGTGTACGGCTTGCGCATGAAGTGCGACGCCGTCACCGCCATGCCCTCGAATATACTCGTGACAGCGTCCTTAATGTTTCCTACGTATTCCGAAACCGCGCTCATCAATAGCCTCTATATAGTCGGATTGAAGTAAACTTCCATCCGCGAACGCCGGAGATAGTATATAACCCGCTGAGTAAACACCGCCGCCAGCGCGAGCGCGCCTGCGAACATGATATACCCCATCGCCGCGTTGCCGTCGGGCCAAATGGCTACCCACACCGCGGTTCCGATCATATTCACAAATGAAATCGGCACGAAGTATTTCCAGCAAAGTGTCATTAGCTGATCGATACGCACTCGCGGCAGCGTCGCGCGTATCCACATCGACACGAAAACAAGAAATAGTACTTTGACGTTGAACGTGATCACCTGAAGTATATTCATGACGACCACACTTTTCGTCACATGCGGGAACTGCCAGCCGCCGAGGAACAGCGTCGCGATGATCGCGCCGATGATGAACAGGTTTCCCCATTCCGCCATGAAGAAGAACAGGTAGCGCATCCCGCTATACTCAGTCGCGAAACCCGCCACCAGTTCCGACTCGGCTTCGGGCAAATCGAACGGTGTCCGGTTACCCTCGGCCAGCGCGGATATATAGAGGATGTTGGCCGCGACGAACGTGAACGGATTCGCGAACAAAAACCAATGCTGCGGTGCCCAGCCCTGCGCGCGGATGATACCCTGCATCGATAGTGTGCCCGTCATCAGCACGACCGGGAAAATCGACAGCCCCGCCGGTATTTCGTAACTGACTATTTGCGCCGCCGATCGAATTCCTCCGATCAGCGACCACTTGTCATTCGACGCCCATCCCGCCATCAGCACGCCGACCACCGTGAGAGCAGTCACCGACGTCATATAGAGGATGCCCACGTTGAGGTCCGCCAGTATCAGCGACGACGAGAACGGCATCACCGCCCACGGCAACGTGAACGCCAGCATCACCAGATATGGCGCCATCTTGAACAATGGAGCGTCGGATTCGTCGGGAATGATGTCTTCCTTGCAGACGTGTTTCACGCCGTCCGCCAGCCATTGCAGGAAACCCTGCGGCCCGACGCGGTTTGGACCCACCCGCGACTGGATTCGCGCCCACACCCGCCGCTCGGCCCAGCTCACGATTCCCGCAAACGGAAACGCGACGCCCAGGAACACCACCGCGCTCATCACGAACACGACGATCGTTGCGACCATGTCCGGCGACGCGTTCTTGCCGAACGCGCCCGACGCGATCAGATGCTGTACCAGCGTCTCCATCGAGGATTAGCGATCGATCTCCGGCGCGATCACGTCCAGACTCGCTATCAGCGTGACCAGGTCCGCGATCATCAAACCCGCACTCAGCTTCTGTATGATCCCCATCGCCGCGAACGACCCCGTGCGGACGTGCACCCGCCAGGGATACCCGGTGCCGTCGCTCACGACGTACCATCCCATGTCGCCGCGTCCGCTCTCGAGCCGAATCTGGCATTCGCCCTTCGGCGGCTTGAAATTGCGCGCGACCTTCGCGAGCACTGGCCCGCCGGGAATCTTCTGCAGTGCCTGGCGCAAGATCTTCGACGACTCAGCCATCTCGCGAATCCGCACGACGTAGCGATCCATCGAGTCGCCGAGCTTGCCCCAATGCCCGTCGCCAACCGGCACGTCGAACTCGAACTCGGGATACACCGAATATGGGATGTCCTTGCGGATGTCCCACTTGATTCCGCACGCCCGCAGATTCGGCCCGACCAGGTTGTAGTTGATCGCTTCCACGGGCGTGATCACCCCGACGTTCGCGAGCCGCTCGACGTAGATTTTGTTCCACGAGATGAGCGCGTTGTATTCCTCGAGGATCGGGTCGAAATGATCGAGGTACGCAAGCGCCTTCTCGCGCCATCCGGGCGGCAGGTCCCATGCCACGCCGCCGATTCGCATGTAGTTGAACGTGAGCCGCGCGCCGCACAGCTCTTCGATCAAGTCGTTGATCATCTCGCGCTCGCGAATCGCATGCGTGAACGGCGTCACCGCGCCGATATCCATCGCCATCGCGCCGACCGACAGCAGATGCGACGCGATTCGATTAAACTCCGCCGCGATCACGCGACAGTATTCGCCGCGATGCGGCACTTCGATTCCGGCGAGCTTCTCGCACGCCATGCCCCAACCCTGGTTGGTGAACATCGCGCATACGTAATCGACGCGATCGGTGTACGGCATGAAGCCGTGGTAGCCGACCTTCTCCGCAATCTTTTCGATCGAACGATGCAAGTAGCCGACGTCCGGGATTGCCTCGCGCATCACCTCGCCGTCGGCGCGCACCACGAAGCGCAGCACGCCGTGGGTTGACGGATGCTGCGGGCCCATGTTGAGCGTCATTTCTTCGGTGTGCAGCGTGCTCATTTCTTTTTCGTGTCGAGCCGGATTATCGGGCTCTCCCTGACTGTTGAGATTCCGTGGTACTCGGCCGGCTCGACGAAATCCTTGCGCAGCGGATGACCGATCCAGTCCTCCGGCATCAGGATTCGCCGCATGTCGCTATGCCCTTCGAAGTTCACGCCCATCAGGTCGAATATTTCGCGTTCCATCCAGTTCGCCGACTTCCACACGCCCTCGAGCGTCGCCACGCTCGGGTTCTCGCGCGGCAGCTTCACCTTCAACACCGCGCCGTGCCGATGCTTGTACGAAAACAGGTGGTACACCACCTCGACCCGGTCCTTGTAATCGACGCCGCTCTCGTTGGACAGGCAGTCCATCGCGAGCTCGGGATCCTCGTTCATGAAGCGCCCGACCTCGACGATCGCCTTCGGGTCAATCACCGCAAACGGATCCGGCTTCTTATCGGAGATTTCCAGCACGCGGTCGCCGAACTTGTTCTTGACCCGTTCGAGTATTTGAAGCGACTCCATCTACTCAGGCAGCCGCGACCTGCTTGCCATTGCCGTTGGGCGAGCGCACCAGCCAGCGCTCGGTCATTATCTTTTCTTGCAATTTGAGCAGGCCTTCGGTCAGCGCCTCGGGCCGCGGCGGACAGCCGGGAACGTACACGTCGACCGGCAGGATTTTATCGACCCCGTCGCAAACCGAGTAGGCGAGCTGGAACAGTCCGCCGCAGCTCGCGCACGAACCCATCGAGATGACGTACTTCGGGTCGGGCATCTGATCGTAAAGCAACCGCGTCCTGAGCGCCATTTTCAGCGTCAGCGTGCCCGCCACGATCATCAGATCCGACTGGCGTGCCGACGCGCGCGGCGTCGCGCCGAAACGATCGATGTCCGCGCGCGGGCCGCCCGTATGCATCAACTCGATAGCGCAGCAAGCCAGGCCGAACAGCATGTACCAAATGCTCGATTTGCGCATCCAGTTCAGCAGCTCGTCCGTCTTGGTGGTCAAAATGTAATCGGGGAGCGTGTTCAACAAGGGCATAAGACAAACCTCAATCTTCGACCGGCACCTTCTTAATCCATTCCAGGTCGTGCTTGACCCAAACGTAAACCAGGCCGACGAACAGGATCAGCAGAAAAATTAGAATCTCGCTGAGCGCGTACAGGCGGCGTCCCGAGCGCACCCAGTCCAGGTAAACCGCCGCAATCGGATAAACGAACGCGACTTCGACCTCGAACACCACGAAAATCAGCGCGATCAGGTAAAAGCGGACGTTGAAATTGATCCATGCGCGGCCGGTTGGTGGCTCGCCGCATTCGTACGGAATCAGCTTTCGATCATACGGATTTTGCGGCGCCAGCAGCTTCTGCAGGCCGAACATCAGCGCCACGAAACCGATCCCGATGATCGTAAGGGCCAGCGGCACGCCAAAATTGAGATACATGTGATGTTACCGAGTCCTCATTAGTTGGACTGGACTAACCTGTCAAGAAGGATCGCTTCACCGGTGGCCGCTTTCGCTTAAGCAGGACTTAATTCAAATTGACGCGATATCAACCTAGTTGCGCTCCTTGAGCGCCGCCTTCAATGCAGCCGCATCGAGCCACGCGCCATGCCCGCTCGGGCACGCATGCATCGAGACTCCGTGTTCGGTTTTCGCCACGAGGAACTGCTTGCAATGCGGACAGGCGGTCTGGTGCAAGCGCTTGCGCATCTTCTCGATCAGCTCGTCGTCATGCTGCCGCGCCCACTGATCTTCGCGCGCCTTCTCGGCGTCATGCAGCTTGCTGCCCAACCGGTCTTTCTCGTCCGCCATAGTCCCGCCTCAGGTCATCTCCTTGATCAGCTTGCCGCTGCGTGCTTTTTCGACCGTCGCCTCGAACTTCGAGCCGAGGTCGACGCCTATTTCCTTGGCCCGCTTCTTCGCCCACAATCCGACGTTGCGCGAGTCGCGATAGAACGAATCGTCGCGCGGTTTCGACGCGTCGAAGCTCGCCAGGCGCGACGCCTCGCTCTCGACCACCGCGAACGACGACATCACGCGCCGGAGCCGCGCCGATTTGCATTGCGGACAGCCTAAGCGCTCTCTGCGCCGCGATGAACCCATCACCACGTGCGAGCTGACCAGCCCGCACCGCGCGCATTCGTACTCGAAAATCGGCATCGGAACTAAAGAATATCCTGCCGTGACACCGCCCGCAAATCAGGCTAATGATGCGTGGCTTCGGAAGGATTTTTGTCAGCGTCAGGCTTGGGCGTCGAGACGGGACGCCAGCTTTCGCGGATGTCGAGCACTGGGCCCGCCAACGGGTTGCCAACCAGCAGCAGCAGCCCAACCGCGCCGACAGCAAGCCCGCATCCCAACCACCAAATCGAGCGGTATTCGACCCCAAGCCCGAGCATCGCGAGCGCCCAGATCGGAATGATGAGCGAGACGACGAAGCGCATCAGCGCGCTCATCGCATGCTCAGCCTGTTCAGCGCGGTCAGCCATCGCCTTCTATCTAGCGGCTTCGGGCAAAATTTCAAATAGCGCCGGCGGTCCGCCGCCACCGATCAAATTGGACTGCGCGATGAGCTTGAGCCGCGACCTATACTCAGGCGTCATAGCGTCTATCTCGCGCGGCGTCGCAATCAGATAGGCGCATCGAGGATTGCTGAGATCGGGAACCGCAGCGCCGTAGTAGTATGACAGCTCGTAATTTATGCCGCTCGGAACGCACAACTGATCGCCTTTAACGCGATCGGCAACGATCGGCGTGAAACTCTTGAGGCTACGCATATTGGCAACGCCGGTGCGCAGCGTCCCCGTCCAAAGCAGACTCCCGGCAACCGCGAAAACACAAAACGCGACGCCGCTTACAATCGCGCTTCGCCGTACGAGGGCGAACAACGCGATGGCGACTGCGAGCAACCATTCCAGGACGGAAAAGACAACTCCTCTCGCCATCGTTTTGGCGTGGAGACGGATCACTGAGTAGTAAGCAGCGTCGCTCGATTGGAGATTTAGATGCCGCCCGAGGCCCGGATAGAGAGGGAAAAAAAGAAACCCCAATACCGGGCTCAGAACGAATGCCGCGACGACTACGTCGCGCAACTTTGCCGCTGCGCCGCGCACGTTCAGTCGGAACACTGACCCGCACAGGATCGCGATTCCCGGGATCGCGGGCAGGATGTAGTCGTCGCGTTTCACGCTTGCGATCGAGAAAAACAGCAGCACTGCGAGCGACATGCTGACCTGGTAGAGCACTGCGCGCCGCTTCTCCGTCGAAATCTCACCGGTGTAGAAGGCTAGTGCGGCCGGCACGATCAGAAGCGTCATCGGGAAAGCGCCGCCGAGCAATCGCGCGGCGATAAAGTAGAAGGGCCGATAACTTTCGCCCGTGCCGCCGAGCTTGGCCGGCATGAAATGCCCGAAGTTCTCGGCGAAGATGATCCTCACTATCTTGTGTCCGCCGACGAGCGCCGCCGGCACGTACCAGATCGCGCCGATCGCGACCGCGATCGCGACCACCTGCCACGGCCATCGCTCGCCCAGCAGCGCGATTGGATTGCGCCGCTCGATCAACAGGTAGATTGACGCGGCCAGCGCGCAGAGCACAATCGCGACCGGGCCCTTGGTCAAAACCCCAAGACCGAGCACTACGCCCAGAAATATTTTTCTCCGTGCAGAACCGGGTGATGCGTCCGTCGGCGCCTCGAGGAGCGGATAAATCGCCGAGTACGTGGCGAACAGCATGAACGTCAGCAGCATGTCGGTCAGCGCTTCGGTCGCGCGCGATGCGAATCCGTAAGTGCCGAGCATCAGCAGAAACGCGAGCCATCCTTCGGATGCGCCGACGTTGGCTGCCGTCCACGCGAGCACTGCGGTCGCAAGCGCGGTCCCTGCCACGACAGACGCTGCGCGCGCGCGAACCTCGTCGACGATGCCGCCGGTGGATTTCGCGACCAGCGCTGAGAGCCAGTAGAACAGCGGCGGCTTGCGATCGGTGTAACCGTAAGCGTCGGCAGGTATCAGCCAGTGACCGTCGCGCACGATGCTCTGAATCCACTCGGCCGACTGGGGCTCCGCGTCTTTCTGAAACGGCGCGCTGATTCCCTGTACCAGAATGACGAACGCAAACATCGCGGCGAACGCGAGTGTCGCGGGTTGTATTACGGCGCGACCTGGGGGCGCGGGAGTTTCGGGATGCTCGATAGTCACGGATGGCGGGCCGTCGCGATCGGCGCGAGCCACAGATGCTGCAGGCCGCCGGCGGGATCGTATCTCGCCACCTGCATCGAAGTGGCGTTGTGCGCGTAGCCGATTCGGCCGCGCCGGTCGACGATTATCACCCCGGCCTCCGCTCCCGTCGCGTCGATCATTTCGAGGATCGCCTCGCGCGCAACGGCTTGCGGCGAGCCGTCGCCTAACGCCAGTACAGCCTCGCGGCACAGCGCCGTCAGGATGATCGCCTCGCCCTGTCCCGTCGCCGACGCGGCGCCGAATGCGTGCGCGAAAGTGCCCGCTCCTATCAGCGCGGAATCTCCCACGCGTCCGAAAAGTTTGCCGGGCACGCCGCCAGTAGAGGTCGCAGCCGCGATCCCGCCGTGCACATCGACGGCGACCGCCCCGACCGTGCCGTGCCCCATCGCGGCGCGCGCGGCGGCTTCGGCCCCGAGTATCCCAGCCTGCTGCTTTCGCGCGCGCCATCGTTCGCGCGCGCGTTCGGTGACCATTTCCTCGGGCCGCTCGAGCCGGATGCCGACCTTGCGCGCGAAATTTTCTGCGCCTGCTCCCGCCATCAGGATGTGCGGCGAATGTTCCATGACGGCGCGCGCGAGCATGATTGGATTTCGCACACGGCTGACCGCGGCTACCGCACCGGCAGAAACGGTGTAGTCGGATTCGTCTGAACGAACGCGTTTGCCTCGTGCAGATGGTCCTGGTGCGACAGGCTCGGCGAACATCACCGATGCGTCCATCTCGACGTTGCCCTCGGAGTTGAGCAACGAGCCGTAGCCGGCATTGAAGAGCGGATGATCTTCGAGGGCGGCGACCGTCGCGACCACCGCTTCGAGTGCGCTGCCATTGGCGCGCAGAATACCCGCGCCTTGGCGCATCGCCGCCATCATCCCGCGCCGGCGCTCCGGGCGCTCGACGCCGGGGCCGGCATTACCGGCGCCGCCGTGCGCGACGAGCGCGGGACGATTGCGCGCGCGAGCCATCCTAAGGTCCGGGGCGGCGGCCCCAGATAAACAGCCGCTTGAAGTCGAACGTCATTGGGCCGGAAGTGCCGTAAGCCGCGTTGAGCCGCGCCGTCAACTGAGACAGAAATTCGTCGTGACGCTCTTTCGGTAGCGCGTCGAGGAAAGGCCGCAGCCCGGTCGAGCGGTACCATTGAACGACATCGACGGGCCGATCCATCGGATGATGAAAGGTCAGGTGATAGCAGTCGATGCGATCGTAGCCGAGCTGCGCGAGCATCGCAGCGTAGAACTCCGGCGGCTCTTCGTGGAAAGCGTGGTCGCGCCCGCCCAGCATCCTGTTCCACGGCACCTCGCGCGCGAGCCGGCCGATTTCCATCTTCGCGGTCTCGGTCTCGTTGGCCGGCATCTGCACGACGATCGTTCCGCCCGGGCGCAGCGCGTCGAAGCACGCGGCGAACCGCGCGCGATGGTCGGGGATCCACTGAAACGTGGCGTTCGAGAAGATCAACGTGTACGCACGATCGGCGCGAAACTCGGCAACGTTCAGTAGTTCGAATGAGACACGGCGCTTCAGCTCCGCCGGTTCGCCGTCGAGCACCTTGCGCGCCGCCTCGACCATCGCCGGCGACCCGTCAACTCCCAGCGCCGTTCCGCGCGGGCTGCGCCGCGCCAGCTCGAGCGTGTTCTCGCCGGACCCGCATCCAAGGTCGATGATTTTCTCGCCGTCGCTGAGTTTCAGCCGCGACAGAATATGCTTGACAGGTTCCGCGCGATAGCGCCGAAACCGGTTGTAGAGTTCAGGATCCCAATCAGCCATGAGCGCCGCCTCCCTGCAACGCAGCATAAGTGTCGAACGAAACGCTCACAAGCACGCTTGCGGCGGCGTCTGCAATCGTGCACAAGCATAGCCGATGAGCGATCCTTCCGAATCCCAGCCGGCCGCGGGCAAGCGCAAGCCGCGGCGCATCTTTGGCATCGGCGCAATCCTGCTCGGCGTCCCAATCCTTCTCTGGATGGGGGCAGCCTTCTTCGTCGCTCGATCATTGATGTACCCGGAGTTCCTGCGGCGCGGCGGGCAGGACGTTTTCGGACAGCATGTTCCGGCGTTCAAGCGGGGCTCGGTGAGCGACGTCGGCGCGGCGCTCGGAATCGAGCCGGAGCGCCTGGATTGCGGCGTGGTCGAAGAAGACGGTATCCGCCATCACCAGGTCAGCGTGGTCGGCTGGTATTTCCCGGGCAAGCGGCGCGAGGTGGTAGTGATCGTACCGGCCGCAGGGGCGCCGGAAGCAGCGATGATTCCGTACGCCAAGTTTCTGCTTGGCGCCGGCTACACAGTGGTTGCGGCATACAGCGCCAACAATCCGAGCTACGGCATCAACTGGGGAATGCTCAAGCGCAAATTCGCGCTGGCGACCGCGCGCACGCTTAAAGACGACGGCTTCAATAAAATCGCAGCACTCGGAATCGGGGAAGGCGCCGCCGGTGCGATCATGGCGCAAGCCGAGCAGCCGGTCTTCACCGCGATCGTCGCCGACAGTTCCTACGCGAATCTCGAACAGCTCTTCCTGCGCAGCCCGTCGATGTCGCGGCTGAATCCGGCGTTCATCAAAACGGTAATGTGGGAAGCCCAGCTATGGTTCGGCCGTCCGCTGGACAAAATCTCGCCGGCAACGGCCGCGGGCAACCTGGGCGGCTGCTCGTTGCTCATCATTCAGAATCGCGACGACCAAATGACGCCGCTCGCGGACGGCAAGGCGATTCTCGCCTCGGCTGGCTTCAACGCACAGATGTGGACGGTGCCGTCGGGCGGTCACGGCGACGCGATCTATGAGGATCCCGCCGGTTATGCCGCGCGAGTGATTAAATTCCTCGACGCGAGTTTCGAGATCGAAACGCCCGCCGCCAAGCCGCAAGGGCATTAGCGGCGGGCGCTACGTTCTGACCTACATGCGCGGCTGGCTCAGATCTGTCAGCAGCGTGTTCTTCAGCCGCTCGAACAGTTCGTCAATATTCCACGGGCCGTTGTTGTACAGGACCTTGTCGGCAATGATGTGCCGATAGCGCATGATGCGGAAGCCCGATGCGCCGAAGCATTGCCCGGTGACGTTCGCAGCGTCGTCGCTGGCGAGAAAAACCACGATCGGCGCGACGTTGGCGGGATCGCGCGGCGTGCCCTCGACCTTGTCCGACTGCGGGATTCCCGTCGCGCCCGGCATCCGGCCTGCGGGAATCGTGTCGGTCATACGCGTCGACGCGCCCGGCATGATCGCGTTCACCGTGATTCCATATTTCTGCAGCGAGTTCGCGCTCGAGTACGTCAGCCCCAGGATTCCCGCCTTGGCCGCGGCGTAGTTGGGCTGGCCGGGACTGCCGAGCGCCGAGTTCGACGAGAAGTTGATGATCCTGCCGTACTTGCGCTCGCGCATGTGCGCCGACGCCGGCTTGATCGTGCAGTAGTGCCCCTTCAGGTGCACCCGGATCACGTCGTCCCATTCCTGTTCCGACATGTTGAAGATCATGCGGTCGCGCAGGATGCCGGCCACGTTCACCAAAATGTCGAGCTTGCCGAATTCCTTGATCGCCTGGTTGACGAGACCCTCGCCGCCTTCGACGGTGCCGATGTCCATGTGATTGGAAACCGCGTTGCCGCCCGCGGCCTTGAGTTCTTTAACGACGTCGTCGGCGGGCGATTGAGTTTCCTTCTGGCCCGCGACCGTGACGCCAAGATCGTTGACTACCACTGCGCATCCCTGCGCGGCGAATGCCCTCGCGATGCCGCGGCCGATACCGCGACCGCCGCCGGTGATGGCGGCTACCTTTCCGTCGAGCTTGCCCATCGCTCAATTCTCCCTTGCGGCATAATGCCGGAATCCAAACGCGCCCAGCGTTTTGGTTCGTGTGATACAGCGCTTATACCGCAAAACTTGGCAAGCGGAACAGCCGCGCGAGAGCCTGCGACGCGGGCGTCACCCCTGTGCTCATTTCCCTGCGTGCTCACTGTATGGATTCGAGAAGACGAATTCCGTGACATCGCCCGACGTCGTCAGGCGGCCCACCTTGCCGTTGGGCTCGGTGAACCACAGCGAGCCGCCGGGACCCGCGGTGATGAAAGTCGCCATCGACTTTGCGGGCATCGGGAACGGCGTGAAATCGCCCCTCGGGGTCATGCGATAAATCAGTTGCGCGCGAATCACCGTGACCCAGAGATTTTTGTCAGTGCCCGCCGCGATTCCGAGCGGCACACCGGGGTTGGGCAACGCGTACTCCGTGATATAACCGTCAGGCGTGACCCGGCCAATTTTGTTGGCCTGCGGCTGAGTGAACCACACGTTGCCGTCTGCCCCGAGCGCCATCATCGCCGGGCGGCTGTCTGGCGTCAGGATTGCGAATTCCTTGACGTTGCCGGCGGCGGTGACGCGCGCGATGCGATTCGCCTTATCTTCCGCGAACCACAGGTTGCCGTCGCTCCCGCCGACGATTTCGGCGGGACCCGCGCCCTTGGGCAGTTCGATCTCGGTCAGGGTGCCTGTCGTGCTGAGCCGCCCGATGCGATTGCCCGAATGCTCGGTGAACCACAGATTGCCGTCGGACCCCGCCGTGATTCCCGCTGGGCCGCTGTCCGAGTGAGGCAATTTGACGTACGCGATTTTGCCGTCGGGTGCGACGCGCCCGATCCGATTGCCGACCGTGTCGGTAAACCAGACCGCGCCGTCGGGGCCGGCGGCGATTCGTTCGGCGAAACCGTCGGGATCGATGTGAAAGCGCTTGGTGGCGCCGTAGGGAGTCATCCTGCCTATACCGTCGCCCTGGTATTCGGTGAACCACAGATTGCCGTCGAGGCCCTCAGTGATCGCGTACGGCGCATGCGTACCGAGCGGCGCTCCCGTCGGCGTTGGCTTCGCGCTTGGAGTGGCGGCGGCAACTGCGGACCCGGGCTTCGACGGTTGTTGCGTCGAGCATCCCTGCACGATCGCGATTGCGGCGAAAATTGCGCCGAGAGTTGCGAATGCCAGCGCGCGGGTGATCGAGCGGCGGCTCAATTGACGATCCGATTCGCTCTCAGCTCGGAAATCTCACCAGCGCCGAATCCGAACTCGCCGAGAATTTCGTCGGTGTGCTGCCCGAGGTCGGGTGCATGACGCCATAGCTCGGGCTCGGTGCGCGAGAAGCGCGCAGGCGATCGCACAGCGCGCACGCGTCCCGCCTTGGGATGCTCATATTCGAAAAATGTTTCGTTCGCGACGAACTGCGGATCCTCCCATATCGAGTCGTAGTCGTTGACCGGCCCGCATGGAACGTCGGCCGCTTCGATCCGCTCGAGCCAATACGCCGACGGCTGCTTCTGGAACAGTGCTATCAGGCTCTTGATCGATCGCCTCACTCGATCGGGCCGCGGCTCATCGCCCTCGAACCATTCCGGATGCCCGACCGCTTTGAGAATCGCCGTCCAATGCTTGTCGGTCAGCGGCGCAATCGTGATAAAGCCGTCGGCCGTCTGAAACGGCTCGAGCGTGTTCATCGACGGCGCGACTCCCGCATCGTGCGGCAGATAGGTATGGCGCGACGCCGTGTCGGGCATCAGGTAGTAGGCGACGGCGTCGATCATCGCGATCTGCAGATGCTGCCCTTTGCCGCTGCGCTGCGCCTCGGTCAGTGCCGCGAGGATCGAAATCGCCGCTGTCATCGCAGTGACCTTGTCGCCAAGAATATTCTAGACCGCGCGCGGCCGCCCCTGCGTCCGCTGCGACGTCATCACTCCCGCCATCCCTTGGATAATCGGATCATACGCAGGCTTGTTCACTGAAGGGCCAGAGAACCCGTAGCCGGCGATCGAGCAATAGACAATTTTCGGATTGCGCGCCGCGACCGCGTCGTAACCGATGCCCAGCCGATCGACCACTCCCGGACGCACGTTCTGCACGACGACGTCCGCCCGCTCCGCCATCTTGAGAAACACTTCCGCGGCGCCTGGCTGCTTGAGGTCGAGCATCATCGCCCGCTTGTTGCGATTCCAGTTTAGGATGCCGACGGTAACGCCGCCACGCTCCTTGCCGGTCAACATGCGCGACACATCGCCGTCAGGCGGCTCGATTTTGATTACGTCCGCGCCAAGGTCGCCAAGCATCATGGTGCAGAACGGCCCCGACACCACCATGCTCAAATCGAGTACGCGAATTCCTTCCAATGGTCCCATACGAAGCCTCCGGGAAACGTTCCCCGAGTATTGCCAAACAGATCGCGCGGCCAAGTGATGCTTATAGTTCAACCCCCATCCGCCCCACAACTTGAGCTTCTGATCCCTCGCCCGTTATTTCACTGGAGAGGTGAGGTGAGGATTCTGCGATTCATGCACAGAAGTTGGTGCATACGCTGCAGAATCCTCACCTACCGGCCGCGATGCGGCCTGTATCAAATTGGGTGCAGGGGTCACCCCTGCCGAAGGAAGCGTGAAACCCACCGCGGGCTTCACATTCAATCGACCGATTCGGAAAAAGTACCGGAATCGAGCTTTTATTTGTTCTTATCGTAACAAGAATATCAACAACTTGTTGCTATAGAATAGTCAAGAAGTCAGCTTAGCGCTAAGAGATTGTTGGGAGAGATGGAAAACTGTTACGCCTCAGACATAGCGCGGCTGCACTCTGCTACGGCTTTGCGTGGCTGTCGATGGTCGCGTTGATTGCGATGGTCGCGATCGCCGAGCTGCTTCAGGGCGACACCGGTATCAGCGGCGACTCGCGCGATGCCGAGACTTTCGCGCGTCTGAACGTCGTCCGGCGAACGCCCCGCTAGCGCTGTCCAATCCAATCGGCGGGCGCGACCGAGCGCCATCGCGCGCGAATCGCTTCGTACTCCGCGGGCGGCAACGGTCCCGCGCCGGCGTGCGCGATGTTCCGCGCAACGCGCTCGGCCCGCGTCGTGCCGACGATCGCGGTCGTTACGCCCGCCGTGCCGAGCGTGAAGCGAAGGGCGACCTCGACCACGTCTTCGACGCCGCGATGAAGAAATTCGTAGTCGAGCTTCTGTAGCCGATCCCAATACGGCCGCGTGTACCAATCGCTCGGGGGCTGCTGGCCGTGGCGCCATGCCGCATTCGCGATCGGCCGCTTGACGATCACGCCCATCCCGCGCGCGGCCGCCTTCGGCAGCACGCGCTCGATCGCTTCCTGGTCCGCAATACTCACCGAAATCTGCAACGTGTCGAACGCGCCGCTCTCGACCGCGTACACCACCTCATCCGAGTCGCAGCTGCACCCCACGAACCGCGCCTGCCCGCGCTCGCGCGTCTTGTGCAGCACCTCGATCACGCGGCCGTCCTTTAGCGTCGCCAGCGGCGGGCTATGGAACTGCATCACATCGACGTGGTCGGTGCGCAGATTCTTCAGGCTGCGCTCGATACTCTTCGCGAGCATCGTGGGCTCCCAATCTGCCTGCGCATAACCCGCAGCGCGCTCGTCCGCTGACCCCAGCCGCGCATGCCCGCACTTCGTCATCAGCACAACTTCCGCCCGCCGCTTCTCGATCGCCTTGCCAATCAGCGCCTCGCCATCGGCATAGCACTCGGCGGTATCGATCAGGTTGATCCCGGCATCGAGCGCCGTGTTCAAAATCTTATCGACAGTTTTCTGCGCAACCGCCTGGTAGCCGATTTCAGACCCGCCAAACGCAAGCGCGCTAACCCGAAGCCCGGTCTTCCCCAACACGCGATATTCGATAGCCACAAGTTCCGAAGACTATGGGTACTCGCAAAACGACGCAAAGAATTTTCGCGGATTTTCTTTCTTGCTTTGCCTCTCCCAAAGAATTGCCTCTCCCGTTAGTGGGGAGAGGCCGATGCGCGTCCGCGCGGCGGGTGAGGGATAAAATTTTTCCGGATTCCGAATCCCCGATTATTCGCAACCGAAAGGTTGCATTTGATTGCAAGTAAGCGTTAATCTAATCGCAACCCGGAGGTTGCGTATGCCCACCAACACCGACCGCATCGAAAAACGCGTCCTGCTCCGCGCTCCGCACGATCGCGTGTGGCGCGCGATCAGCGAATCAACCCAGTTCGGCGCCTGGTTCGGCGTCAAGTTCGACGGCCCCTTCGTACCCGGCGCCAGCATAATCGGCAGCATCGTGCCGACCACCGTCGACCCGGAAGTCGCCAAAAGCCAGAAACCCTACGAGGGCTACCGCTTCGAGTTCTCGGTCGATCGCATCGAACCGATGCGCTTCTTCTCCTTCCGCTGGCACCCGTTCGCCGTCGATCCAGCCGTCGACTACTCGAAAGAGCCCAGCACTCTCGTCGCGTTCGAGCTCGAAGAAGTCTCAGGCGGCACGATGCTGACGGTAACCGAGTCCGGCTTCGACCAGATCCCGCTTGAGCGCCGCGCCAAAGCGTTCGCCGCCAACGAACAGGGATGGGCCGCGCAGATGACGCTCATCGAAAAGTACCTCGCGCAGCAGGCGCAAGGCTGAGCCGCCCGCCATGCCACGAATGTCCATCGCCGCCGCCGCGAAACGGGCTGATGCCGCGGTCGTCTTCGCGGCACTGGGCGACGAAACCCGTTTGCGCATCGTCGCTCGGCTATGCGAGGAGGGACCGTTGTCGATCATCCACCTCGCAGCCGGCGCGACCGTCTCGCGCCAGGCGATCACGAAGCACCTGCACGCGCTCGAGGCGGCCGGCCTCGCCCGCGGCTCCCGGGCTGGCCGCGAATCCGTCTGGGAACTCCGCCCAGACCGGCTCGCCGATGTACAGCGATACCTCGATCAGATTTCGCAAGATTGGGACGCAGCGTTGGGCCGGCTCCGTGCGTTCGTGGAGTCGGACTAGCGATCACGAAAAAGGGCCGGACGTTTTTACGTCCGGCCCTTCGACCATTGCTAGCTGTGAAACGCGCTCAGGCGGCCTGCTTGGTCTCGATTGCCAGGCTCTCTTCTGCGATCGATCCGCGCTTCGAGAAGGTCACCGCGATCGCCAGCGCGATAATCGCCAACACTACAACCGCGACGCGCAGCGCCGTCACTCCCCCGAGGGCCACCGTCGTGAACGGCGCCGCCAAAATCGCTACCAGGTTCATCACCTTGATCATCGGGTTCAGCGCCGGGCCCGCCGTATCCTTGAATGGGTCGCCGACCGTGTCGCCAACGACCGACGCTTTGTGCACGTCGGTGCCCTTGCCGCCCAGGAATCCGTCCTCGACTTTTTTCTTGGCGTTGTCCCAGTTGGCGCCCGCGTTCGACATGAAGACCGCCATCAACTGACCCGTCAGAATAGTGCCGCCGAGGAACCCGCCGAGCGCGCCCGCGCCGAGACCGAAGCCGACCAGCAGTGGCGAGAAGATCGCCAGGATTCCGGGTCCGAGCAGTTCTTTCTGCGACGCTGCCGTGACGATATCGACGCACGCGCCGTAGTCGGGCAGCTCCTTGCCCTCCATAATCCCCGGATGCTCGCGGAGCTGGCGCCGGACCTCGAACACGATCTGGTACGCCGCGCGGCTCACCGCCTTAATCGCGAACGAGCTGAACAGGAACGGCACCGCGCCGCCGATCATCAACCCGACGAACACAGTGGGCATGTTGATCTGCACGCCAATCGCGCCGAGATGCGCCTCGTCGATAAACGACCGGAACAGCGATACCGCCGCGAGCACCGCGGTCGCAATCGCGAGGCCCTTGGTCAGCGCCTTGGTCGTGTTGCCGATCGCGTCCATCCACGACAGCGTCTTCGACGCCTCCTCCTGATGGATTCCACCCATCTCGAAGATGCCGTGGGCGTTGTCAGTGATCGGCCCGTAGGTGTCCATCGCGAGGATGAAGCCGGTGGTGGTGAGCAGGCCGAGTCCGGTCAGCGCGATTCCGTAAAACTGCAGCGCGAGCGACTCGTGGAAAATCGCCATCGCGCCGATAATCGCGGCCGCGATCACTAACAGCGCCCAGACCGACGACTCGAGTCCCTCGGCCATGCCCGACAGGATCAAGGTTGCCGGGCCCGTGCGCGCCGCCATCGCGGTTTCGGTGACCGGGCCTTTGTCGGGATGCGTGAAATAGTTGGTGAGCCACAGCGTCGCGACGGCGAGAATTATTCCGAGCGACGCGCAGCAGGCGAAGCGCCAATCGGTCGCTCCCGTGCGCGGGTCGTCGAGGTAGAGATAATTCACGACGAAGAATCCGATCACGGATGCGATCGCCGAGGTCATGTAGCCGATGTTGATCGGGCGCATCGGGTCGAGCATTTTGCCGGCCGGCACGCGCACCGCCATGATGCCGATGATCGAGGAAAACACGCCGACCGCGCGCAGCATGAGCGCGAACATAATCAGCTTGACGGCGAACGCGCCCGCGTGCTGGCCGTAGGCGGCGATAAAGTCCGACTCCTGCAGCGCGTACGCCGCGAGGATGATCGCCGCGACCAGCGTGACCTCGTACGACTCGAAGACGTCGGCTGCCATGCCGGCGCAGTCGCCGACATTGTCGCCGACGTTGTCGGCGATCGTCGCGGGATTGCGCGGGTCGTCTTCCGGAAGATCCTGCTCGATCTTGCCGACCAGGTCGCCGCCGACGTCAGCCGCCTTGGTGTAGATTCCGCCGCCGACGCGCATGAACAGCGCCGCCAGCGATCCGCCGAAGCCGAAGCCGACGAGGACCTTCATCGCGTTTTCCCGGAATACCAGGAATATGATCGTCGCGCCGAGCAGCCCCAGGCCGACCGTGAACATGCCCGACACTCCCCCCGCCTTGAACGCGAGTTCCATTGCGTCCTTGAAGCTGGTGAGCGCCGCGTTGGCGCTGCGGACGTTGCCCTT
>Ga0074046_10000696_pt1 | contig 30768 bp, 28 predicted proteins | sample BogForMeECP23OM3_FD_94441 | JGI IMG/M metagenome (GOLD analysis project Ga0074046, IMG submission 94441) | Bog forest soil microbial communities from Calvert Island, British Columbia, Canada - Bog Forest MetaG ECP23OM3 | ecosystem: Environmental > Terrestrial > Soil > Wetlands ... | reverse complement strand
GCAACGTAGATTCCCGGAACGTTCGACTCCAGATTTTCGGGATCGCAGACCGGACGCATCTGTTGCGGAGAAAGCTCGATGCCCACACTGCACAGGAAATCGTAGTCCGGGTGGTACCCCGTGAGCGCGAACACAAAGTCGTTTCTCAGACGCAGCGATCCCGACGGCCCACGCAGCACCACAAAGTCGGCCCCAATTTCCTGCACCGTGCTGTTGAAATACGCCGTGATCTCTCCGGCCTTGATGCGGTTCTCGATGTCGGGCCGCACCCAATATTTGACGTGGTGATGCATCTGCGGTCCGCGATGTACAAGCGTGACCCGCGCCCCGTGCCGCCACAAATCGAGTGCCGCCTCCGCCGCTGAATTCTTGCCTCCGATGACCACCACGTCGGTGTCGTAATAAGGATGCGGTTCCCGATAGTAGTGGAAGACTTTGTCCAGGTCTTCGCCGGGGACACCGATAAGATTGGCAAGATCGTAGTAGCCAGTAGCGATCACGATCTTGCGCGCCCGGTAGTCGTGAATGGCGGTATGCCGGTCAGTTGTCGTCACCCGGAACTTGCCGTCCTCGCCCGTAATCGTCTTCACCCATTCGTACTGGCGGACGTGCAAGTGATAGTGCTCGGCCACCCGGCGGTAATATTCCAGGGCTTCCAATCGGGTGGGCTTGGCCAGGGATGTGGTGAAAGGGATATCGCCAATCTCGAGCAACTCCGGCGTGGTGAAAAACACCATGTTGTTGGGATAGTGATAGATGGAATTGACCAGGCAGCCCTTGTCGATGATGAGCGCCTTGAAACCGGCCTTCTGCGCCTCGATGGCGCAAGCCATGCCGGTGGGGCCAGCGCCTACTACCAAAACATCGCTGGAAGAGTCGGGCCGCGCATGAGCTTGAGCGCGAGGCAGAGTTTCGGGAATCTGTTCAACCGGTGCCGAGGTATTCATCGCGGTGATCGAAACCCACAATTCTAGCATCGGGCGTTATCGCCGCTATAGCAATGATCGCGGCACGCCCGATCCGCTACTTCTTCACGCAGACCGAAACTCCATCGCGAATGGGCAGAATGGTCGTAAACAGCTCGCTCGACTCGCAGGTCAGTTTGTTGAATTCCAGGATAGCCTTGGTTTGGGCGTCAGGGTTGGGCTTGCCCAGCTTGCCGCTCCAGAGCACGTTATCGGTGATAAAAAGGCCGCCGCTTTTCAGGCGCGGCAGGGCTAGACGAGGGACGCGCGGGTAGTCAGTCTTATCGACGTCATTGAAGACAATGTCGTACTGCTCCTTCTCTTCCGAAAGAATTTCCAGGGCGTCGCCCACTCGAACCTTGATGCGTTGGCTGACTCCAGCACGCTCAAAATAGCGGCGGGCTTTCTCAGCGCGCTTGCGGTCGCCGTCGGTGTAGACGACGACTCCCCCTTCGCCCACCGCCCGCGCCCACCAGATAGTGGAATAGCCGATGGCCGAGCCCATTTCAAATACCTTTTTCGCGCCGCTGATCTTTGCCAATTGATAAAGCACGCGAGCAACCGCGGGGCCGACAATGGCATAGCCGTTCTTTGCGGCGTCAACTTCCATTTCAGCGAGAACTTCGTCGCGCGCCGGCAGCATCGCGTACATGTAGTCTTCGACTTCGGGAACGGTAATTCCGCCCATGCGCCAGTCAGGCTTCGGCGATTGATTCGTCATGAAGATCCTTGGCAGTGCAGATTTAACAAATCGTTTACGAAATCGTCTTCCCCGGCTTCATTTCCAGCACTTTCACGCCTGGCGCCAGTTTCTGCAGTTCCCCGGGCGTTCCAGTCAGCGGAGGAAACGTGCCAAAGTGCATGGGGATGACAGTTTCCGGCTGCAGCAGTTTACAAGCGTAGGCAGCCTCGCGCGGCGACATGGTGAAAAGGTCGCCGATCGGCAGCATCGCAATCTTTGGCGCGTACAGGTCGCGAATTATAGCCATGTCGCTGAAGACGTTGGTATCGCCCGCGTGGTACAGCTTGACCCCGTTCGAGAACTCAAGCACGTAGCCGCACGCCTCGCCGCCGTAGATGATCTGGTCGCCATCCTGAATGCCGCAGGAATGTACGGCGTGAACCATGGTGATCTTCACCCCGGCGATGGTTTGCGTGCCGCCCTTATTCATAGGCGCGATCTGTTTCACGCCTTTTTTCTGCAGCCACAAGCAGAGCTCGTAAATGCCAACCGCAATCGGATTGAGCTTCTTGCCCACCTCGACCGCGTCTCCGAGGTGATCGCCATGGCCGTGAGTGCAGAGCAGCACGTCGGCTTTCTTGACGTTCTTCTCACTCTCCGGGCACGCGGGGTTGCCGGCAATCCACGGGTCGATGTAGAGGGTCTTGCCTTCCGGCGTCTGGATGCGGAACGTGGAGTGGCCGAGCCATGTAAGTTGGATTCCTTGAAGATTCACAAAGCCCCCTAGGTAAAGTTACAAACTGCGAAATAGCATTCTAGTGACGCCCGGAAAAGCACGCAACGGGCGCGCACAGCCCACGAAAACAACGGTGGAGCGCAAATCCTTCCGCTCGCACGCAAACCCGTGTATTAAGATGGTGGCCAATGCCCGACCTAAAAGTATTGCTGTCACGCGAAACTATTGCGAAGCGTGTTGCCGAGATGGGGGCGGAGATTGCTCGCGACTTTAAGGGCCAATCGATTATCTTCGTCGGCGTCCTCAAGGGCGCAGCCATTTTCTTGAGCGATCTCGCCCGTCAGGTTCCGCTCGACGCCACCTTCGACTTCATCGGGGTTTCCAGTTACGGAAACCGTCCTACCGCCAAAGAAGATCCGGCGGGCCATGCCGCCTGGGATTCCCTCGGCGAAGTGCGTTTGATCAAAGACATGGATCAATCGCTGGCCGACCGAAACGTGATTCTGGTCGAAGACATCCTCGATACCGGCCTGACCCTGAACTACATTTCGAAGCTGATCGAGGCGCATCAACCAAAATCGTTGCGCATTGCGGCCCTGCTCGATAAGCCTTCACGCCGCAAGCAACCGATCCGAGCGCAATACATCGGCTTCACCATTCCCGATGCCTACGTGGTCGGCTACGGCCTCGACTACGCGGAAAAATACCGCAATCTTCCGGATATCTGCGTGCTGGAGAATTTGTAATTGGTGATTTGTGATTTGTAATTTTCAACCCCGTGTGTTTTCCAATTACCAATTACAAATTACCAATCACAAATTGGTCGGCTGGTATGATGAATCCTGTGAACCCGACCGCCTCGCCGACTGGACGCGCTTCCGGGGTGGAACCCCTCCTGCTGGAAGTGGCCGACGTGGTCAACACCACGCTCGACCTGGAAACCACGCTGCGCCGGGTGGCCGAACTGGTCCGTAAGGTCATTGACTACGAAATTTTTGCGATCCTGCTGCTCAACGAGCAGCGTCAGGAATTGTACGTCCGCTTCCATGTAGGGTACCCGCAGGAAGTCGCCGACCGTTTGCGCGTGAAGGTCGGCCAGGGTGTGACCGGACGCGCGGCACAGACTCGGCAAGCCGTACTGGTCGCCGATGCGACGCTGGAAGATTTCTACATTGCGGCCCTGCCCAACGTTCACTCCGAACTCGCCATTCCGCTGATCGTCAAGAACCGGGTGATTGGAGTGATCGATCTTGAGGCCCGCGAAAAGGGCTACTTCACGGAAGAGCACAAACGTCTGCTGACCCTGATCGCGTCGCGCATGGCGATTGGCATCGAGAACGCGCGTCTGCACACCCGCATGACGCGCCAGGCCCGTACCCTGCTTCTACTGAACGAAATTGCGCGCGAACTCACCTCGATTTTGAACCTCGACGAACTGCTCAAGCGCATCGCCGAGCTGCTCAACCGCCTGATTGAGTACCAGATGTTCAGCATTCTTCTGGTGGACGCGACCGGCGAGAAACTGCAGCATCGGTTTTCGCAGCGCTTCGAGGAACGCCTCCATCTGAAGCACGACATCCCGCTCGGCCGCGGCGTGGTGGGCTACGCCGCCCAGGCCAAGGAAGCGATCCTGGTGCCCGACGTCACCAAGAGTGAGCGCTACATCGCGGTAAATCCGGAGACGCGCTCGGAACTGGCGGTTCCGCTGATCTACCAGGAAAAGGTAATCGGCGTGCTCGATCTGGAGCACACCCGCCGCGGCTATTTCACCGAAGATCACAAGCGGACCCTGACGACGCTCGCAGCGCAGCTTGCCATCGCCATAGAAAACGCCCGTTTGTACGAGCAGATTGCCCGGCAAGAGCAGCGCCTGGAGCGCGACCTGGCCTTGGCGCGCGAGTTGCAGTTTCGCTTGCTGCCCCATTCGCGTCCGAAGATGCACAATCTTGAAGTCGAGGCGAAATTTGTGCCTGCCCGCGCCATTGGCGGCGACCTCTACGACTTCGTTCCCTATTCGCTGTCGCGCCTGGGGATCGCGATTGGAGACGTGAGCGGCAAGGGCGCGCCCGCTGCCATTTATGCCGCGCTGGTCAGCGGCATTCTGCGTTCCCATGCACCGATTGAGCCCGGTCCGGCGGAGATGCTGTCGGCAGTGAATCTGTCTCTCGCGGAACGCCGGATTGCAGCGCAGTTTGTTTCGATCATCTACGCGGTATGGGATGACGAGAAGCGGACCCTGGTGGTGGCGAATTCGGGCTTGCCGCGGCCTATCTATTGTCACGATGGCAAAATTGAGTTCATCGAAGCCACTGGGTTGCCGCTCGGCCTGTTCGACGAGGCCGAGTACGACGAACTCACTTTCAAGGCCAAGCCCGGAGATCTCTTCGTGTTCTACAGTGACGGTATTCTCGACGCCCGCAACCTGCACGGGCAATCTTTTGGGCCGGAGCGTGTGGAAGCGATCGTCGCCGGCTGCGCCACCAAGTCAGCGGACTGCGTGGTGAACGAGATCTTCAAGGCGGTAACCGAGCACGCCGCGGGAGTGGATACGTTCGACGATCAAACCGTGGTAGCCATCAAAGTAAAAGTAGGTCCGGGCAAACGCAAGTGAAACGCGCACGCGAATCGCAGGCGTTACGCCCACCCGCCTTTGAGTATTCGTGTGGTGACGGGGCTGTGCCCCGTCCAAGAGGGGCGCTGCAGTCCAAGGGTCCGGGTGGTCACGCCACAGAACTCTACTGCGAGGCCGTGTCGCTCGAAAGTCTGGCCGCCCGCCACGGAACTCCGCTATACGTCTATTCCGCGGCCATGATTCGCGCGCGCTTGCATGCCTTCGCCCACGCCTTTCAGTCCATTCCGCACACGCTGTGTTATTCGGTGAAAGCTAATTCGACGCTGGCGATTCTGCGCTTGGTGGCCGGCGAAGAGGCTGGCTTCGACGTGGTTTCTGGCGGAGAGCTGCAACGAGTTCTACGCGTAAGCCGGAAGGCTGTGAGGAAGGTTGTGTTCTCTGGCGTGGGTAAAACTGCGGCCGAGATGGAACTCGCCCTTCGCTCGGGGATATTGCTCTTCAACATTGAAAGCGCTTCAGAATTGAACTTGCTCTCCCTCACCGCGACAAGATTAAAGACACGCGCGGCGGTAGCCGTGCGGGTCAATCCCGATGTCTCGGCGAAAACTCATCCGTATATTTCGACCGGGCTGCATCAGCACAAGTTCGGCGTCCCCATCCCCGAGGCGCGGACGCTCTACGCACTGGCCGCGAAGCAGCCTTACCTGAAAGTAGCGGGAGTGAGCGTCCACATCGGATCGCAGATCACCGATGTCGGTTCTTTTCAAGCGGCCCTCGAGCGCGTGGCCGATCTGATTCGCACCCTGCGCGAACAGGGCCACGACATGCACTACATCGACGCTGGCGGCGGCTTGGGAATTTCCTACCAGGGAGCGCAGGGGAGTTTTGAGAAGCAGATTGCCGCATACGCGAAGGCCGTATTGGGTCCGTTGCGCGGGTTGCAGCTGCATCTGTTGCTCGAGCCGGGACGCTCTATAGTTGGGCCAGGCGGTGTGTTGCTGACGCGGGTCCTCTATCGGAAGACGAATAATCACAAGCGCTTTCTGATTGTCGATGCGGCGATGAACGATCTGCTGCGTCCTTCACTGTACAGCGCGTATCACGAGATGGTTCCGGTGAGTCGCGAATCGCGCCAGACGGAGGTTACCGATATAGTCGGACCCATCTGCGAAACCGGCGACTTTTTCGCGCGCGACCGAAAACTTCCCCGGGTCCGCGAGGGCGATCTGCTGGCCATTCTGGACGTCGGCGCGTACGGCGCGGTGCTGGGATCGAATTACAACACGCGTGGCCGCGCGGCCGAAGTGTTGGTTGACGGCGCGAACGCGCGGGTGATACGACAGCGGGAGAGCATCAACGATCAGTTGAGGGTCGAACGGTTGTAGCTCTCTGCGTATGTTGGGTGCCCCACTCATCGCGCACTTTGCGATGAGTGGGATTCCGCGCAGCTCATTTTCGAGGGACATCTTTCGTAAATCCGCCCTAAACTAAATAGTATGAAACGAGTTCTTCTGTCGCTCGTGATCGCGCTACCTGTTGCTGCCGTGTCGCATTTGGTTTTTGTTGGAAACGTTTTGGCCCAGGCGCCAACCCTACCAGAGACGTCGCAATCTGAAGTGGAGTTAACCAAACTCTCTCCTGTGGTTTTTCCTCCTTTGGCACGCATGGCGAACATCGTAGGAGAGGTGAGAGTTCAGGTCTGGATCCGCAAGGACGGGAGTGTTGCATCGGCGGAATTGGTCAGCGGGCATCCGATGCTGAAGCAGTCTGCGCTGGAGAGCGCTCAGAAATCTCAGTTTGAGTGCCACGGATGCGGTGAGGCCGCAACTCCTTATTTACTCACTTATACGTTTGAAATTAAGGATGACGAAAGTTGTTGTGACGCGCAAAGCCGCGTACCTGAAGTAACGCAGAGGCAGGCTCACATTACAATTGTTTCCGCGCAAATATGTATATGCGACCCCGCATCGACCTTGACAAGAAAGGTTCGCTCAGCGAAGTGCTTTTATCTGTGGAAGTGCGGATTCTCGCATCACTGAAACTACCCCAGCGATTCCAAAAAGTTCGTCACTGCCCGCAGCACCGGCTCCGGCTGCTGGATAAACAGTGCGTGCCCCAGATTGCGGAACTTCACATGCGCGTGATGGGGCAGCAAGCGCGTGGCCAACGCCACATCAGCGTCGGACATCAAGCCGCCTAATTCCGGGGTGCCTTGCAGAAGCAGTGTTGGACAAGTGATTCCACGCAACACCGTCTCGCCGTCCCAGCCTTCGATCGACGATCCGTCGAGCGTCATTTCATACGCGTCAGGGTCGGTCTGCTGCACGCAGCGCGCCCAGGACAGCAGGTAGGCCTCATCGTTGCCGGGAAGTTCGCGGATCGTGACCGACCCACCGCTCGGAACTCGCAACACAATCTTGCCGATGCCGTCCGCAATCTGCTCGACCGAGCCGCCCGTGCGCGCCAGATCGCGTAGTCCCGAGAACAGCGACGTGTACATCGGATTGCGAAGCCGCTGGGCAACGATGATGTTGTCGCCAAGGACCAGAGCCCGCACCAGCTCCGGATGATGCGAAGCGACCCACATGCCCAGCATGCCGCCGAGCGAATGTCCAAAGAGCACGGCCGGAGCCGACACGCGCTCACGCAGAAGGCAGGCGATGTCTTCGGAATACTGCGGGCCATGATATCCCCTAGCCACACGGGAGGATTTGCCGTGACCGCGAAGGTCAGGCGCGAAGATATGCCAGCGCAGGCTCAGCGCGGGAATCACCGGCAGAAAAACTTGCCAGCGCCGGCCGAGTCCATGCAACAGAACCAGCGGCGGCCCATGGTCTGGTCCCTCGGCATAGTTCAACTGGACGCCCGATTGAACTGCGCCGCAATCGAAGGTGCGCTCCACCAGTCCTGGATGATTCTCACTCACAACACTCACCGGCTCGCAGCCTCGTAAGTCAGTTTGCCGCCGACCCAGGTCTTAAGCACATTGACGTCGCGAATCTTAACCGGATCGATAGTCAGCACGTCATCGCTGAGCAATACCATGTCGGCCAGTTTTCCCGCCGTGATTGAGCCTTTTTCCTTCTCCTGAAATTCGGCGTAGGCCGAACCCATGGTATAGGCCTCAATCGCTTCCTTGATGGTCAACTTCTGCTCCGGAAACCATCCCTTCGGATTCTTGCCATCGAGAGTCGCGCGGGTTGTGGCCGCGTAGAGCGTGAGCATCGGGTCAAGCGGCGCAACCTCCCAATCTGTGCCCAATGCCAGGCGAACACCGTGGTCAAGGAAGGTGCGGAAGGCGTAGGTACGGCTGGCGCGGTCGTGTCCGATGCGGCTCTCCGCCCAGCGGCCGTCGTCGATAGCGTGATAAGGCTGCACCGACGCGATCACGTGCAGTCCGGCGAAGCGATCGAAATCCTTCGCCGCCATGTGCTGTGCGTGTTCGATGCGCCAGCGGCGATCGCGGCTGCCATGCGTCTTTTCAATTTCGGTGTAAATGTCCAGGATCGCCGAGATGCCAGCATCGCCGATGGCGTGGGTGCAGATCTGCAAGCCAGCGGCGTCTGCCCGCATCATGCGATCGCGCATCAGGGAAATCGGCTGCATCTCGTCAGAGAGCAGGCCGCGATTGCCCGGCTGGTCCAAGAAAGGTTCAAAAAAATACGCCGTCGTCGAGCCGAGGGATCCGTCCGCGTAAGCCTTCACTCCGCCGATTCGCAGATACGGCCCGCCAAATGCCCGCCGGATGCCGATTTTCACCTGGTCGTCCACCTGCGTGATCAGCGGCGCCGCATAGATGCGCGTAGTCAGCTTGCCTTCTTCCAGCAACTCCGAGTAGATGGCGATGTCGGCGGGGTCGGGGTTCATGTGCTGCACGCTAGTCACCCCGAGCGAGGCCGCGTGTTCGAGCGCGCGCTCAATCGCGTGCCGCCGCTGATCGTGGCTAAAAGGCGGAACGGCTTTAAACAGCAGATCCTGTACCGCATCTTTCAGTGCCCCCGTCGGATTCCCCTGCCGGTCGCGGACGATCACTCCGCCCGCGGGATCTGGCGTTTGCGCGGTGATTCCCGCCAGCTTCAAGGCCAGCGAGTTCGCCAAAACCATGTGCCCGTCATAGCGGTTCACCGCCACTGGCGTTTCGGGCGTCGCCGGGTCAATCAGTTCCTTGGTGGGCAGTTCGGCGGGGCTCCACTTCGTCTCATCCCAATCGCCGCCCAGCAGCCATTCGCCCTTGGCGCTTTTCGCGGCGCGTTCCCGAATGCGTCGCACAAATTCCTGCACGCTGGTAGCGTCGTTGAGTTGCACGCTGTCGAGTTGCGCTCCGCCATCCGTGAAGTGCACGTGAGCGTCGTCGAACCCTGGCAGCAGACGCTTCCCGGCGGCATCGACCACCCGGGTGTGCGGCCCGCGCCAGGCATCCACCTGCTCGCTTGTCCCAACCGCAACGATACGGTCGCCCAGGACGGCAACCGCTTCAGCTTCCGGGTGCGACGCATCCACCGTCCAGACATGCGCGTTTCGGATGATAAGATCGGCGGCCGGCGTAGTTTGCGCGTAGCCCCAGAGCGCACAACCGAGCATAACTACGATTTGCAGGAAATATTGCCTCATTATTATTTTCTCCCGATGACATTCCGCTTAGATAAAGACGCGAACCACATGAGCTGCGAACATCTTAAAAGATGAGAATGTTAAAAGACCGTCTCGCTTTCCCTGAGACCTGACACCTGACACCTGCCTCTAGCGGTCTCCCCACTTGAGTTTGGTGGCGAGCACTTCGAAAAATGTTTTCTGAAAACGTAGCAGCCGGGCCGGATGTTCGGCCTTTCCGCAGCGCACGATATCGCCATCTCGCACCGGCATGCCCACCTGTCCATCCAGGCTCAGGTAAGCTTCTTCCTGCCCCGTCTTGACCTGGATTTCGATCTCGACCGTATCCCGCACCACCACCGGACGGTGCGTCAATCCGTGGGGGGAAACCGGCGTAATGACGAAGGCATCCACATCCGGTTTGAGAATCGGTCCGCCCGCGCCCAGTGAATATGCGGTAGAACCAGTCGGCGTCGCGATGATCAGAGCGTCGGCTTTGTAGCTGGAAACGAACTCTGCCTCCACGAAAAGGTCGAAGTAGTTCAGCCGGGCAATGGCACTCTTGCTTACGACGACATCATTCAAAGCCTCGTGAGTAGCAACCACGCCTCCGCCCCGAATCAGCGAGCAGACCAGCATGGAACGGCTTTCCACCACATATTCACCCCTGGCGACTGCCTCCAGCGCCGGGTAGAGATCGGCCAGCGGCAGTTCGGTTAGGAATCCAAGCGTGCCCAGGTTGACGCCCAGAATCAGCGTTCCGGCTTTCGCAACCGCGCGCGCGGCCGAAAGCAGCGTGCCGTCACCCCCGAGCACCAGAGCCAGATACGGCGACCGTGCCGCCAATTCGCTCCGCGCCATCACCGACGACGCCGAAAAATAAGCTGCGCTCTCCTGGTCCGTCACCACCGCGTAGTTGCGCTCCTGCAGCCACTTCTCAAGCACCGGTAGTACTTTCGACAACTCCGGACGGTCCGGCTTGGAAACGATGGCTACGGTTTTCTGGCGGGTTGAAGTTCGGGCGGACTCGGGCATGTCTTCGGGCGTCTCGTCTGACATCGGACTTCCGATTGTACAGAATCACTGCATGGCAGGCGGAGAAAACTCTGCGTGCAGCAGAAATTCGCGATTGCCTTCGCCGCCAAGAATGGGAGACTCGATCCATTCAGCGCGCGCGCATCCGAGATTCAACAGCGCCGCCTCGACCCGCGCCACGGCCGCTCGCTGGGCCGATTCGTCGCGCACGATTCCTCCCTTACCCACCAGTTCCCTGCCCGCTTCAAATTGCGGTTTCACCAGCACCACAATCTGGCCGCAACCCGAAGCGGCGCGAAGCACCGCCGGCAGCACCAGCGTAGCGGAGATGAAGGAGACATCCATGGCGATAAAGTCAATCGGCTCGCCCACGTCGCCGGGCTCGAGATAGCGGGCATTGGTTTTTTCCAGAAGCCGAACGCGCGGATCGTTGCGCAACCCGAAATCCATTTGCCCGTATCCGGTATCGACGGCAATTACCCGAGCCGCTCCGTGCTGCAGCATGCAGTCGCTGAAACCTCCGGTGGAAGCGCCGACGTCAAGACAGACTTTGCCAAGGAGATCGATGCGCCAGTGCTCAAGCGCCTTCTCCAATTTAAGCCCGCCCCGGCTGACGTAGCGCAGGTCTTCGCCCAGCAGTCGTAGGCTAGATGCGGAGTCAATCGACGCGCCTGCCTTCTCGATCTTCTGCTCGTTGACGAGGACTTTTCCAGCGAGAATAAGCGCCTGCGCCCGCTCGCGCGAAGGCGCGAGGCCTCGATCCACCAGCAACTTGTCGAGACGTGTCTTCACGGAGAGCAAAATCTTCTTGGAAGTCAATACAGCAAGCACCCGATGCGGTGCAGAATGTTGAAGCGATTCGTTAACAGGAGGTTACAGGAATAAGTCCCCGCTTTTCCACAAACTTTTCCTCAGCGGTGTTGAAAAGTGAGAGAGGCATCGGGTCATCGGGTGATCGGGTCATCGAGTGATCGAAAATCAAAGACAAAGTAGTTTTGGACCTCAGATGACCCGATCACCCGATGACCAGATCACCCGATCTTTGTTCTCAGCCCGCGACTTCTTCCAGCAATTTCTGGTCGATATCGAAGTTGGAATGAACGTTCTGCACGTCGTCGCAATCTTCGAGCGCCTCCATCAGCCGGATCATCTGCGCCGCCTGCTGTCCTTCCAGCTTGATGTAGGTCTGTGGAATCATGCCCACGCTCGAGGAGATGGGAGTAATGCCGGCCTTCTTGATGGCCTCGAGTACGCCTTCGTAAGCCGAAGGCTCGGTGATAATTTCCCAGTTCTCGCCATCGTCCTTCAAATCCTCGCCGCCCGATTCCAGGATGATGTTCATCAGATCGTCTTCCTTGGCCGCCGACTTGGGAATAATGATGTCGCCCTTCTTGTGGAACATCCACGAAACCGCGCCCGCTTCAGCCATGTTGCCGTTGTTCTTGCCAAAGACGTGCCGGATTTCGCTGACCGTACGATTGCGGTTGTCGGTGGAAATTTCCGCCAGCAAAGCCACGCCGCCCGGCCCATAGCCCTCAAGAATAAATTCCTCATAGCTGGCGCCCGGCAGTTCGCCGGTGCCGCGCTGGATGGCGCGCTTGATGTTATCGGCGGGCATGTTCTCGGACTTCGCCGCCAGGATCGCTGTCCGCAGACGCGGGTTCATGTCGGGATCGCCGCCCGACTTGGCCGCCATCGCGATTTCCTTGATCAGACGGGTAAAGATTTTGCCGCGCTTGGCGTCGAGCGCGCCCTTCTTATGCTTGATGGTTGCCCATTTCGAATGGCCGGACATAGCTCTACCTCGTCTCTAGAATACTCGAATGGCGCTGATTCTCGGAAATTATGGATCCGCCCGCGGAGGAAATCACAGGATCAGCCTCGACGTAATACGTTCAGGCGAAGAGGGATTATAGCATGGGGTCAGCGTCCGCCGTTGCCTTGTCATCGGCCCTTCGAAGGTTCGGGCGGGTGGCCCACCCCTTGAACGATGTTCGGGGGCTGGGGGGCTGGCCCACGCTTCGAACGACGCTCGCCTGCGCCACCATAACCGAGGGTGCCCCATCCTTGCGCGTTTTGTGCGCAAGGGTGGGCGGCGATGCCGCCGACACAACTCTTATGTCGTTCATGGTAATCCCACAATCTCCCAGGATTTGTGTCCGAACTGCGTCACCAGCAATATAACGCTCAGCGCGCTGGCCATGAGGTACCCTTTGTTGGGAACCTCCATGACCGCGAACACTCTCGATCGCCAACTCGCCCAGCTGGAAGCCTCCTGCTATCGCTTCGGACGCAACGAAGCCGCTCGCGTAGTGAAGTTACTGAATCGTCTCGACGCCGTGCGCTTCCCCGATCCAGCCTCGCTGATCCGCTTCCACGAAGCCCTGCTTTTCCTGCGCGCCTTTCCCCAAGGCCCACCCGTGATTCGCGCTACAGGTCGTATTTTGAATAGTTTCCACAAGAAAATAGAAGCATTACATAAAGTCGGCGCCAACATGGACGCCTTCGAACCCATCGAGGTTTCCGGCATTTCCGGCACCCAGATGGAAGACACGCTCAGCTTCGATGTAGCGCGCTGGCTCCTCAAGCGCATGCCCAACCAAGTTGAAATCGCCTGGGAAAACTACGAACCCGGACGAGAGTTAGGCACAACCGGCCCCCGCTTCATGCCCTTGCTCGAAGACGACGCCTATGTCGAAGCCGATACGCCTTGGCGCCGCTGGTTGGAGGCGGCCGGAGGAAAGAGGCATGCCAGTCCGTCGTGGCTAATCCAACGCTTCAAACAGTTGCCGCTGCCGCCCAATCAGAAAGCCGAACTCTACGAATCGCTGCGCGTGCCCTTGCGCTGGAATCTCGAGAACTCCGTCGTCTCAAGAACGCGAACCTGGAAACCTGTTCGCAATATTTTCTATCACAACGAACCCCTGATCAGCCGGAGCCAGGTGTCGCTTGTCGACGAATTGGCAAGGCATCCAGTGCAACTGACGAAGCTTTCCCGCAAGCAGGGCGAGCGGGTCATGGACTTGATCCGCGAAGTCATGCTGGTGCGCTACCGCGAGCTTTACGGCACCACGCTGGGCGATCCGGCGTCAGTGGTGCGGGCCGATGTAGGCCGCGGGGTGACAATCCATCTCTGGAACCTGCCGCCCGACCGCCGTTTGCCGCTGCGCGCCTATGTCGCGGGATTGACGCTGAAGAACGGCGTACCCATCAACTACATCGAAGCCATCGGACTCTGCGAGTGGATGGAAGTAGGCTTCAACACCTTCTACACCTTCCGCGGCGGCGAAGCCGGGTGGATCTATGCCCAAGTCTTACGCTGCCTGTGTCACTTAATGGGAACCACCTGTGTCTCGGTCTATCCCTATCAATTGGGCCATGACAACGAGGAAGCGATTGAATCAGGAGCGTTCTGGTTTTACCGGAAGCTGGGTTTCAGGCCGGGACGCCCAGATCTCCAAAGATTAGCGGAACGCGAAGAAGCGCGAATCGCCGCCGATCCGAAATACCGGACGCCCGCCAGAACCTTGCGCCGCTTGGCCGCTGGGCACGTCTTCTACGAGTTGCCGGGCAGCCAGGTGGGAGCGTGGGACCGCTTCAGCACGCGCAACATTGGCCTGCGAGTAAATCGCCGGATGGCGCAAGAGTTTCAAGGCGACAGCCACCGCATGCGCAAGGAATCGGCGCGCGCGGTCGCGAGGATGCTCGGCGTGGATACTTCTTCGTGGACGTCTTCCGAACGCGCCAGCTTCGAGAATTTTGCGTTGGTCCTGGCTCTGGTTCCCGGCCTTCGCGACTGGAAGCGCGAGGAGAAAGAGGCGCTGGTCCGAATCATCCGCAGCAAGAATAAAGCCGACGAAATGCTTTATCTTCACCTCACGCAGCGCCACGATCGCTTCCGGGAAGCGTTGCTCAAGCTCGGATCGTAAGTGGAGTGCCGGGTGGCCACCCCCCGGATTCCGGTTTCCCTTGCATTACCCAACCGGGGGTGCCCCATCCTTGCGCGTTCTTTGCGCAAGGGTGGGCGGCGATGCTGCGTAATTCCGCCCGATGGTCACTGCGCCGTGACCGAAAACCGTCTGGCAAATTCTACCGGCAAAGCTGGCGTCGCTCCCGCCTGGGAGCAGACATAGCGTGCCACGTCGTTGGCGATATGATTGATTTCATCCAAATCCATTTTTCGAAGCAGCCCCAGAACCAGCGCAGCGGTAAACGAATCCCCCGCGCCCACGGTATCAACCACGGTTACCGGACGAGATGGACCATCGGACCACCGGCCCTTCTGCCAGAGCAAACTGCCATTAGCCCCACACGTCAAGGCGACAACTTGCAAGCTAAATGCCTGCGCCAGGCCCTCGATCTGACGTTCGATCTTGTGTAGCGCGGACACTCCTGTCCGCGTGCTTGCGGCGAAGTGACCATCTGTGCGGACAGGAGCGTCCGCGTCACACGAACTATCCTCGGTCGATCCGAGGAGGTTAAACATTTCCGCCAGGATCGGCAGTTCGTCATCGTTCAGTTTCAGGACGTTCGCCAACTGGAGTGATGCTTCAATCACGCCCCGCGAATAAAACTTTTGCCGAAGATTGATGTCAAAAACGCGCAGCGCGTCCGCCGGCGCCGCCGCAACCAATTGTTGAATTGTGCTGCGCGACCCTTCGCACCGCTGAGCCAGGCTGCCGAAACATATTGCGTCCGCCTCGCGCACGACGGCCAGTGCTTCCCAGGTCAGAGCCAGGCAATCCCACGCCACACTCTCTTGAATGGAGAAATGGGCCAGCCCTTCGCCGGAGAGCTCAACCTTCGCAGTTCCCGTAGGCGCGGTTTCATCCACTTGCACACCGGTATCCGGCAGGCCCATCTCCCGAAAGCGCCGTATGATCTCGCGCCCGTAGTCATCTTTCCCTACACGAGTAATGACCTGGGCCTCGGCCCCCAGCGAGTGCGCATGATACGCGAAGTTCGCTGGCGCTCCCCCCAACTGCGGTCCCGTGAGCAGCAAGTCCCACAGCACTTCTCCGACGCCGACAACGCGAAAGCCCATGGCGACCCTATTCGATGCCCAGTTGTTTCTGGATGTGTTCCAGCGGCACGCCCTTCGTCTCCGGAACCAGCGTCTTCACCCAAATCAGTTGCAGCACCATCATGCCGGCAAAAAACGAGAATACGTAACCCGGCGGAAAACTGGAAACCATCCGCGGGAAGAACGTAGTAAGCAAAGCGGCGAAGATCCAGTGCGTGAAGCTGCCCAGGGCCTGACCTTCGGCACGATGCCGGTTAGGAAATATCTCGGAAATAAAAACCCAGATGACCGCTCCCTGTCCGATGGCGTGCGCGGCAATGAAGGCAAAGATACAAATAGGCACGATCACGAAATGCTGAGTGAAAAAGGCCCAGGCCACCAGACCAAGCGAGCCAATGTAGCCGAACGAGCCAATAAACAGGAGCGTGCGCCTGCCCAGTCGGTCAATCAGCCAGAGTCCGACAAAGGTAAAAACGAGATTAGTGACGCCAATGCCGATCGATTGCAGCAGCGCCGCCTTCGCCGCCAGCCCCGTAAGTTCAAATATGCGCGGAGCGAAGTAGAGAATCGCATTGATGCCGGAGAGTTGATTGAAGAACGCAATCAGAATGGCAAGCAGAATTGGTTTGCGCAGACGCCGTGTCCAGAAATGTGCCGACGAAACTTTTCCCGACGATGCAGCCACAATCTCATTCGCCTCGGCTTCGACCTCAGCTTTGGAAGCCTCCGGTTGAATGCGTTGCAGAACTCTCAGTCCGCCCGCGCGATCCCCCTTCCTGCCCAAAAGCCATCGGGGACTCTCCGGAAGACCGAAGCAAAGCAGAGCATAGAGCAGCGAGGGGAACGCGGCCACACCCAGCATCCATCGCCAGGCATTCTCGCCGATGCCCGCCAGCAGCGCATTCGACACAAAAGCGATCAGGATGCCGAGCACAATATTGAACTGAAACATGCCCGCCAGCCGTCCCCGCTGCTTGGGCGGCGCAATTTCCGAGATGTACAGCGGAGCCGCCACAGTGGAAATGCCGATGCCTAGACCTCCGATGACTCGCGCCACGATGAACATGGCAACGTTTGTTGCCAAGCCGGACCCGACCGCACCCACAAAGTAAAGAGCGCCGATCCACAGCAGCGTGGCTTTGCGTCCGAAGCGGTCCGCAGGCCATCCCCCGATTAAGGATCCCACCACGGTACCGTAGAGGGCGGAAGCCATGGCAATCCCGTGGAGTCCGGGACTCAGTCCCCAAAGCGACTGAATTGTTTTCTCCGCGCCCGAGATGACGACCGTGTCAAAACCAAAAAGAAACCCGGCCAGGGCCGACGTAAGCGACCAGAAAAACACGCGAGCATTCATAGAGGGATCAAGTCGACGAGCATCTCACGATAAACGCATCGCGGACGTCAAGCAAATGTCAGGCTTCATCCTTGGGCGAGAGCCGCTTACCACACCACAGGCGAACTTGAACGGCCTCGTTTGACCGTGTATAAAGACATAGGAAGCACGATGCCGGGTGCGCCGTGTCTGAAGCACGAACGATAGTGCGCCCGGCTAGACCTCGTAGTGTAAGATATTGATTTCAAAGCGGAAGTGGTGGAACTGGCAGACACACCATCTTGAGGGGGTGGCGCCGAAAGGCGTGGGGGTTCAAATCCCCCCTTCCGCACCAATTTTAAGGCTGTAGATTGTATAGGTTACAGGCGGCTACCTAGTTTCGTACAATTATCGTACAATGCTTCCGGTGGGCTCACCTTCTCCCGGAGGCATTTATGTTGAGCGTCTACACTCGTCACTACCCTCCTTGCGCGCAGTCAGATCCCTATTACAGACGTTGCCACTGCCCGAAATGGATCATGGGCACTGTCGAAACGACAGGCGCCTTCGTGCGCGTCAGCGCCCGCACCCGCGCCTGGGAAAAGGCGGAAAAGAAGGCGCGGCTGATGGAGGCGGAGGCGGCCGACCCCTCGCCGGCACGCATGACCGTAGAGGACGCGCTCGACGCCTTCATCGCAAGGAAGCAGGGCCAGCGGCTCTCGCACAGCTGGCTCTACAAATTCTCGTTGATGCAGCGCGAGCTGGTTAGCTTTGCGCAGGGTCGAGGCCTGACCTACATTGACGAATTCAGCGACGATGAGCTCGGCCTACTCAGTCGGTCTTGGAAGGTCGCACCGATCACTGCCCAGAAACGGCAGGAGCGCTGGCACTCATTTTTCTCCTACTGTGTGCGTAAGCGCTGGCTGAAGCAGAACCCTGTCGAAGAATTGGGAGCAATCAAAGTCAGACAGGTGCCCACGGATTATTTTTCGCAAGAAGAATTTCAGAAATTGGTGAGCGTCACTTACGATCTGTCTCATTGGAACACGAAACCCGGACACCGGGTCCGGGTGCGGGCTCTCTTGCTTCTCATGCGCTATGGCGGACTTCGTCTGAATGATTCGGTAACACTTGAGCGGGCGCGTCTGACGGGAAATCGCCTATTTCTCTACCAGCAGAAGACCGGGCTGCCGGTATACGTACCTCTGCCGCCTCACGTGGTCGAGCTCTTGCGCACGCTGCCGAACAGCAACTCCCGGTACTTCTTCTGGACTGGAAATGGGTTACATTATCGCGCCAGCAACTGTTGGCACGCCAGCCTGCAGCGGCTCTTCAAGTGGGCCAAACTTGATAAGAGGGCCCATCCGCACATGCTCCGGGACACCTTTGCCGTCGAACTCCTGTTGGCGGGCGTTCCAATCGACCAAGTGTCCATTCTGCTGGGGCACGCCAGCGTGAAGACCACAGAGCGGCATTACGCTCCGTTCGTGAAGGCCCGCCAGGAGCAATTAGTTTCGTCGGTGGAGAAGAGCTGGCAGCTCCAGGGGCTACACTTGGTGGAGAAGCATGCTTAGACCTTCTCGGTCCTTTGACAGCAACGTGCTGAGCGCCGTCGGTGTAGAGAACGTTGCGGTTGATCCCGTGCCGATACCAGTTTTCGCTGCCGGTGAACTGCGCGAGGTCGCTCTTGCTGAGAATCTTCGTCGTCATGTGTTTGCCTCTTTTCTTGAAGTGACCCCCACGACGGGGGCGAGAGAGGCAACGGGAACAGCCGCACTAAAGGCGCGGCGTCACAGGCAACCGTGGAATAAATGAGGGGCAGCCCGTAGGGAATTATCGTTTATGCCGCGAAAAGTGCCTTGACGCTAGCCTGCGGCTGTTAGGTTGACTCCGAACCCGTCCGTGAGTGGGTCACAGGAAGAGGCACACGATGACGAGGAACATACGGAGGTAAAGGGCTAGAGGGCAGGGGCAGGGGGCGTCTATGGAGGGGGAAACCCGGAGTGCCCGCTTCGCGCGGATTGATGCGAAGTGTACGATCAATCTCGTTAGGACGCCACTTATGGCACACGCGGACAACAGCGACGAGATCCAGAAAATCCGAGCCTACATTGAGGCCGCCGAATGCGAAACGAATAATCTGAAAATCATTCCGCGTATCAAGACCAAGTATGCATTCGACAGCATTGCATTGAGTACAGTTTCGAAGGTGTTTGCCCTGTCGAAGGCCTGCTTGGCTCTACTAGATTCAGGTCTCCCGGACGAGGCATACGGTCTCAGCAGGTCTCTTGTCGAATGCGCGACCAACTTACGCTATTTGACGGAAGACCCTGCTTTGCAGGATCAACGGACGGACGATTTTATCAAATACTTCTTGGCCAGCAAGAGCTTTTGGCTGCACTACGCCCTTCAGCAATTTGCCGGCAAAAAGAAGGAAGAACAGGAAATCCGTGAGCACGCAAAGCAACTAGGCGTTGATGCAGACACTAAGTCTGCGCGTCGTCATTGGTCCGGTAAGAACGGATTTGTCTGGGATGTCAGCGTTGTTGGCCATCCTCTTGATGGTCCTGTTACCGCCGAGCACAAGAAAGTTTCGTACGCTACGGACTACCACCATACTTCAACGTTTGTGCATTGCTCACAAGGTGCACTTGATAATTACTTCCCCGAAGAACTGACGCCGTTTCGCGTATCGCCTTCTTCGGGAAAATATACTCAACCTACACAGGCGGCGCTTTTCATCATCCTGATTTACATCCATTCCTCGATTGCATACGCGCTCTTTGGTCTGAATCTCGACCGACCGGCCAGGTTGAACACGCTTTTTGAGCAGACTTTGAACAGCATGAAGCCGGTTCAACGTCTTCATCGGTAGCAGATACCATGTTCATGTGCGGCGACGCGGCAGCGTACGACGACGCAGCTTTTTCAACGGAGCTTCTCCTTGAGTCGTCCGCATACGATTTATGGCTTCGGCAGTAGCCTGATAGTGTTCCCTGACGGAATCTGCTGCAACTGCCCACATGTCCTGGAGCCCGTGCCAAGTGCTGCGCTCTTTCGTTTCTGCCAAATCCCAGTAGTCGAGCTCGTAGCGTACGCCCACTTTGTTCGCACGCTCTGTATTAGAGCACTCAAGCGGTCTAACAGGGGAGGTGCCGACTGGCGGCGAGGCGGGATTGTGGGTGCTGTCAGCAAGAAGCGCTTCGATTGATGGATGAAGGAGAATTCTCATGCCCTTGATGCCACACCTTTCGGCCTGGTACGCCCGCACTACGGCGGTACCTAAAAACTGCGCCGCGTGGTCCCCGCCGTCAGCCGAGACGTCAGAACGAAACCTGAGCGCGGCGAATGATCCAAAAGCGATACCCATGCGGACTGGAACCTTCTGGGAAAGCATGGCCTGGGCTAGGTTTACGGCAAAGCTTGTGGCTTCAAAGAGGTAGGTGGTCGCAATGAATACCGAATCGGAGAAGGTGATGGCTGTCAATGGGTGCCCCATTTCCGCCATCTCGATTGCCGACTTGAGGGAATTGTGAAAGTTAGAAAAAGCCTCGGTCAAAGGGTTCTTGGGTTTCTTCAGAATGTCGTCAAGCGTCATCGAGAGTGGCCGACTGTGGGCGTGCAACATCCGAAGGTCTATTGGGTTCGCCTCCGTCAGCGCCGCAAAACCAAGCATGTCTGCAAATACGACAACGCGGTTAGAACTCAGAGTGCCAGTCGTCGGCTGATCGGGCTGGTGTGTTGTGACCTGCTGAGACTGCGGGATGTTGCATAACGGGTCCGGCGATTCCATAACGCTAAAACTCTCTCAGGACGACCTTGCATCAAGTCCGACGTAGTAGGCATGGTTCATGCTGCCCCGATCCAACCGCTACTTTGGGCCTCATGGTTGGCCAGTCTTCGTTGTTGCCGACCGAGGGCTAGTTTATTGTCTATTTCTACTCTGTTTGGGGTAGCATTTGCTGATATGGCCGAAGAAGACGATCAACCCACAATCGCTGAAAGCGCGTCTGCAAAAGGCAAAAGAAAAAAGAAGAAGCCCTCCAAGCGAAAGAAAGGTGCGAAAGCTGCCAACGGAGCCACCAAGCGTGGCATACCACTTGGGTATCCCAAGCATCCCATCCTCAAGTCTTTGCGAATCCCACAGGCCGTTCTGGAGAATAACGCAGGAAAGGAATGCACCGACCGTGAGGCCGCAAAATTCGCGGGTGTCGGGTGGAGTGGCCAACTCGCAGTGGAGATCAGTTCGGCACTCAAGTATGGATTGTTCGAACGTCCGTCTCCGGGCAAGGTCAAACCGACCGACATCACCCGCCGTATTGTCAAACCTCAGACGCCAACCGATAAGGTAGACGCCATTCGAGAGGCTCTGCTTAAGGCTCCACTCATCTCCGACATCTACAAGCATTATCGTGGTGAGAACCTGCCGGACGAACCCTCGTTCTTGGCAAACACCGCAACCGAGAGCTTCAAGATTCCCGCTGACAGGGTGAACGAGTTCATCAATGTATTCCTCGAAGACTTGGAGGCCGCTCAACTGCTGGAAGAGGTTAACGGTAAAAAGCGCGTACTGGACATTACGCACACACCCTCTGAAGTGGCAGGCGTTGCCTCCATCACGACCGACGACCACCTGAAGAAAGTCAGCAAGGGTGTCACGGTTGAAGCAACTGATACTTGCTTCGTGATGATGCCGTTTGCTAATCCGATAGGTGGCTACTACGCAACTATCTACGAGCCTGCCATCAAGAAGGCTGGTCTCACTCCGGTCAGAGCGGATACCGATATCTTTGCGACAGGCAAGATCATCGATCAGATATGGACTGGTCTGAAACGAGCTAAGGTGCTCGTGGCGGAACTGACAGGCAGAAATCCCAACGTCCTGTACGAGCTTGGACTGGCTCACGCTCTACACAAGCCAGTCGTGCTCATCTCCTCGAACGAGGCAGACGTACCCTTCGATGTCAGGCATGTTCGAGTGATCTACTACGAACTGACCGATCCATTTTGGGGAGAGAAGCTCATCGCGAAAGTAGCGGAGAACATCGTCTCAGCGATCAAGAATCCTCAAGAGGCGATTCAGTTCCCGAAGGAGTAGGAATGTAGCGTCGGGCACAGCATACTCCCCCTCGGCGACGCTGTGCTCTCAACGGCGCGGCGGACCGATTGCCTTTTTCATGCTAACAACTCGGGCGGACAGCGACAATCCAATTGGCTTTGGTGGTATGCGCTGGGGTGCATATTTGCGGAGGAAGCACCGGGCGAACTCGTTTGCCAATCGTGAATCATCGTCCTTTCTCATAATCACACACGTTTTGAAACACAATGACTCATCAGAAAGAGCCTTTACCACTACACCTTCAGCGCGACAGCCGAGGACCGTAGGTTTGGTTAGGATGGCCACGCCGACGTGCTCAGATACCAAGTGAATCGCCTCTTGTGGCGTAATAGTGTCGTGTGCGCGTTTCGGAGCAATTCCCTCACGTCGTGCCGCGTCCATGATTGCGTCATGAACGACTGGGTGAACTCGCCGCGCGAACAGAATCCATTCATCTTTTGCGAGATCTTGGAGCACGAGGTGTTCTTTTTGGGCAGCCGCGTGGCCCTCTGGAAGAGCCGCATAGAGCGGCGTCAGAACGAATGGCGAGGCCTCGATCTGAGAGTCCTCCGGCGGTGCCGTCACCAGGGCCAGGTTCATTTCGCTTGCAAGAACACTCCGGACCAACTCGATTGAGAACTGACTGATCAGCCGAATGGCGAGCTTGGGGTACAGGGGGAGACGAACTGCAAGAAGGTCCGAAATCCAGGCTTGATCGGCTTCGTGCGAGTGTCCAATCGTCAAAACGTTCTCTGCTCCGTCATGGGCGGTACGAGCGAGATGAAAAGCCCGCTCCATATGCAAGACCGAAGAGCGAGCCTCTGCGACGAAGACTCGCCCAGCGTCGGTGAGCTCCACACGGACAACCCGTCGATTATCACGAGTGAACAGGCGAAATCTAAGCTGTTTTTCGATCTCAGTAATCTGTCTGCTGAGCGCAGATTGGGTGAGGTGCAATCTGAGGGCGGCCTTCGTAAAGTTCAGCTCTTCGCCCAAGGCAATGGCTGCGTGCAAGTGGCGTACTTCGACGTTGGGGAACACGGCTCCAAGCTCCGTTCACGAGTTGGGTGACACCAAGAGTTTCGTCCTGCATCTGCGCGTGTAAAGCGACGAGTGGTTATGACCTTTGAACCCGGCCAGCTCTGAAAAGTTTCCCGAGAGCCAACAAATATTTAAATCACTTGCATCTGAAACCCGCTCCAGGCGGAGGTTCTCGGGCATTGTGTGCTCTTTGTAGGCAAACAAAAGACGAAAGGTGTATGATGCTCCACCATGGACGAAGGGCGCAAGCGAGTGCTCGGAATCATGGCAGCGATTCTCGCCAGCCTGCATATGCAGACGGCAGATGATCTGTTTGGTGGACCCCAGGGAAGTCCGCGCAGTGACAAGCTGATTGCTGCGTCAGTTCAATGGGCCGAAAAGATCATGGAGAAGATTGATAACGTTTTTCGCTCATCCGGTCTGCCATAATCTCACAATGTGCGGGCGCTATCGACTTTCGCGGAGAAAGCAAATTGTTGAGGCGCCATTTTTCCAGTGCGCCGGGCGAAGAAGACTGGAACCCTCGCTACAACATTGCCCCCACTCAGCTTGTTCCCGTCATTCGCCAGAATCCGAAGGAGCCCCGCCTAGGCGATCGTGGATACTACCGTAACTACTTTGGAATCCATGTGAACGTGATGACCTTCACACCGTCAGCCTTGCACTTCGCACAATCGAATTTTTCCCAACCCCGCGCAAATCCCTCGATGCGCTTGTCCGACAGAAAATCAATCTCCACATCTCGTTCATCGTTGCACCAGTTTGTGACGTTCCCACACTGGTACGGCAGGAGAGAATGACCTTTACCTCGCCATTTCCCGTCGGAACCTTTCTTCAACTCCTCCCGCACGAACCCGCCCGCCTCCTTAATGTCAGGAGTCACATTGTCGATGTACAAGTAGTCGCCATCTTGCCGGATGTTCCAATCGTTTCCGGTCGCAAGTGATGTCCAGACCGTGCCGCCAGTGAACGTGTCCACTCTGGGTGCGACCGGAGCCTCCTGCTTCCCGGCGTCTTGTTGGTGAGCAGTGGCGGGGAGGGTTAAGTCGATTAAGGCGTCCTTGTTAGACATCATGCCGCCCGAGACCTTGAGAAAGTAAGTGCCTCCCTGAGGAACATCGAAGATGACCGAGCCATCGGCAGATGCCTTGGAGTCCAATTGTGCAGTCAAATCGAGCGCATCTTTCTGGAGAACTGCTTTGGGACTTGCCTCATACTCACGTCCGGTTGAATCCACAAGCCGCAACGGTGGAACTATGCTTGCGCTGTCGTCATCATTTCGCATCATCAGACGGATTACTGCAAAAGCCGCGTCGGGTCTCCCCATCTTTGAACTGCCAGTACCGAGTAACTCGGACCATCGTGCAGCGGAACACCGATAGGTCCAGTAACCGACGGTGAATGTTTCACCCATCTGATGGTGAGCCAAAGTTTGAACGACTGTAGGTGCAGGAGGTTCGGCACTCGTTCTGGTCCGTCAAAGGTGCCCCGCAATATCGACAGAACATGGCATTCCTCGCTTTCTGGCAAGGACCGAAGAATATCGCGAGAACCACGGCGGCTACAAATGACGTTGCTCACGCTCGGTTAATCGTTTCATGGTTGCTTCAGTACACTCGTAAGGTCGGCCACACTTGAGCCAACCAACGCACACGCCCGGTGCCAGCCGGAATCCCGAAGAGAGCATTCACTTCGTCCGCTGAGTCCAGCGAGTCAAAGAACCATACCCGGCTGAATAGATTCCGTTCAGGATGGGCAGCGTAGAACTCCGTGCCACGCTTGGCGATCTCATCCAGCGTCAGAGGATGGTGGGGACTGTTGTTCACGTAAGCATTCCAGCCGCCATGGATAAGCAGATAATTCTCCACGATCCCGTGCTTTGTAAGTTTGGCCTGTCGTTCTGGCTTGGCGAACTTTCCGAGTTTATCTTGCAGAGCATCTTCCAATTTCTGAACAGAGACACCGGGATCATATAGGGCGTTGCAGTCCAACAAAGAGCTGCTGACAGCCAGTCGCAGACCAGAGAAGCCGTTGGCGGAGGTCGCCGCGAAGGCGGTGGTGTCCATTATTGAAATGGGGTCTGAAGATCGAAGGGACGAGCTTAGAGAACTGATGAAACACTTGTTTCCTACCATCGAGTGGGCGCTCGGCGGGACACAATATGCGCACGAATTTGGGGAGCGGTGGTATCGCGATCTGCGTGTTTGCTCCAGCAAAGTGTTCGACCGATATTTTCGTTTGACAGTTTCCGAGGAAGAACTTTCCCAAGGGAATGTACAAAGGCTTCTGCGGACCCGTGGAAACCGCGAAGCGTTACGACTGGAACTGGAGACGCTGTATTCCAGGGGACTTCTAGATGCTGCGTTCGAAGAGCTCGCTGTATACCAAGATGAGCTCAAGTCGGACCAGGTTGAGGCATTTATTACCGCTATTTTCGACGTTGCCGACTTGCTTTCCGATCAAAAGCGAGGCATGTCCGAGGTCCCCGCACATTGGCGAGTTGGGTTTCTTGTTCAGAACGCAATCGAAAAGTTGAGTGACCCCGGCGCCCGTTCGGAAGCTCTCATCAGCGCGATCGCGAAGACCAATGGCTTATTCATGGCGGTGGATTTCGTGGCACTGGTAGGCGCTCCGCGTGAGAATAGCACTGAAGCTCCTATCTTTTCGGAAGGGGAACTCGTCGAGGCAAGACGCGCGGCCGTTGGCAAGATAGAGAGCGCTGCCGCTTCGGGTGCACTTGCGCAACATCCTCAGTTGGCAGTCTTGCTCGGCCTGTGGCGGGCATGGGGCAAGAACGAAGACGTCGCAAGCTATATCGAGGCACTCACGAAGACGGCGGTAGGCTCCTTGCAGCTCCTGAGGTCGCTGGTGGTGCGTTCCCTTCGTCAGGGGATGGGTGACTATATCGGGACGGAACGATACTATATGCGCCGCAAGGATATCGAGACCCTAATCTCGATGGATACGCTAAAGGCGAGAGTGCAGGACCTTCCGACAGACAGCTTAAGCGATGAAGATCAGCGCGCTATTAAAGCCTTTCAAAAAGCAATCGAGCGCCGAAGTGCTGGAAAATCCGACGATGATCCGTTTGCGATGGATTGAGACCCCAGTTCAATGGTTCCAGAGACTTGTTCGTCCAAGTGACGGGGCGAACCGGACACTGACCGCGACGCCGGAAGTCTGTGGCCTTGACCGATGGGAGGGGCGGGTGTCAAACTGTTGTTGGCAGTAGTGAGGAGAAAACGCTTTGCCGCGGTTTTCTCTTCTGTAGCGCGTTCGCCGTACAATAAACGTACAATGGAAGCGGGATTGTGGGGCATTTGGGCCTTTAGGCCGAAAGCAGAATCAATAAGTTACGTGTTATCAACGTGATGGAGTAGTTCAAATCCCCCCTTCCGCACCATCATCTTATTAATTTCACCGGAATTTGAAACGGGCCGCGGCCCCCGACGGAGTTTGTTGGTAATGACCATTTTGATCGTAGTAGTTCACGTTATCGTTTGCTTCTTTCTGGTTGCGGTCGTGTTGCTGCAGAGCGGAAAGAGCGGCGACCTGGCCGCGGCTTTTGGCGGACAGGGCAGCCAGACAGCATTTGGCCCGCGCGGCGCGGCTTCGGTCCTTTCCCGGGCGACGACCTGGTCCGCGATCATTTTCATGGTCACCTCGATCACGCTTTCGATCTTTGCCGCGCGCAAAACAGGCCCCACATCCGTGCTTTCCGGAGTGAAGCCATCGCAAACCAAGTCACAGCCGCTGACCCCAGCGCCATCCGCCCCGCCGACGGTTCCGCAGAACCAAGCGCCGACCCAGAAATAATTCGCCAAATAAATTTGCTAATGGAGAGCCGGGCGCCCACGCCCGGCAGCACAGCCGTCCGCCCCTCCCTTGCCCCATTCCCAAGTCACCGCACCAGGAACGGATTCTCTTCCCTTTCCTCGCCGATGGTTGTTCGCGGGCCGTGGCCGGGAATCACCACGGTCTCATCCGGCAGCGTCAACACGCGCTCGTGCAGCGAGCGCATAATTTTCTCGAACGAGCCCCCGGGAAGATCGGTGCGGCCAATGCTGCGGGCAAACAGCGTGTCGCCCGCAATCAGCATTTTTTCCGCGGGAAAATAGAGGCAGACGCTGCCCTCGGTGTGCCCCGGAGTGTGCAGAACGTTCGCCGTCAGGCCGCCTGTCCGCAACCGGTCGCCATCCCCAATACCCGCTTCGATAGCAACCTCACCCGGTGCAGCCATACCTACCCATGTAGCCTGCATGTCCAGCATTTTCAGCAGCGTGTAGTCATTCTGATTCAGCAGGATAGGCGCGCCAGTCGCGGCGCGCAGCTTCATGGCTCCGCCCACGTGATCGATGTGGGCGTGGGTGATGACGATCTGCTTCACGACCAGTTTGTGCTGGCGGACGATGGCAAGAACGTCTTCAATGTCGTCGCCAGGATCGATGACCATGGCTTCGTGCGTGGTCTCATCGCCGATGATGGAACAGTTACACTGCAGCGGGCCGACAGGAAGGATCTTGTGAATCATGCGCTCCAATTGTCGCAAAAAGAGAAGTCAGAAGTAAAAAGTCAGATTGAAGAAGTTAAAGCTCCCTTATTTCAACTGGTTCGCTGGGATTTAAATGTTCCACTTCTTCAATCTTACTTTTGCCTTCTGACTTGCCCCTACGAGGCCACCGCAATCTGTCCCGTCGTCTGATCCGAGCGGAAGCGCAGCAGCGCCGCAATGTTCCCGGCACTATCCAGATCGCTGTGCTCCTTGAGGTAGAACAATTCGATGTCGCGGCGGATAGCGATGGGAATGATGGCGTCCGAAACGTCCGCGAGTTCGCGAGTGCGGCTTCCGCAAGCAACGCACAACGGAACCACGTGCGCGTCGAGGTGGCCGCAGTGCGTACACTCGACCGCTCGAGCCGAATAGTTTTCGGCGAGAAAGATGCTCTGCACTTCCCCGGTTTCCAGCGCTCGCAGCACGCGGCGGAGTCCGGTGACCCCGCGCCCGTTCGACTTGGCAAAATCCACTGCTTCGCTCGCCTTCGTATTCGCCCGTTCCCTGATCCAGCGCTTCAGGACGGCCGCAGCGTGATCGCGAATCTCTTCATTCGAGACGCTGGCAACGTCGGCTGAGAATCGCCCAATCAGCCGCTGCTTCACGTAAGGATGCAGGTGGGCCTCGAACTCCGGCCAGTTGGCATCCTGGCAACCGACAATCAGCCGCTCCCAGATACCTTTTTCGAAGTCGGTCCGCAAGCGCTCGGAAACTGCCTTGAAGTGCTGGAGCGCTTCCTCGGACACTCGGCGCTCGGCATGGCCGGCTTCGTAGCCGTTGAAGCCATAGCTCGACGCGTTGCGCGAGAGCATGTGGACAATGGCTCCGCGTTCCCGCAGGTCGTCCAGGCGAAGATCAAAGAATCGGGCGCGCTGGCGGTCAACCACGGCCACGCACAGCGCCGGTTGTGCTCCCAGCAAAGCCGCCAGCGGTTTCAACTGAAACCGAGGTTGGAGATAAATCTGCGTGCCCCCAAGCTGCGGCGGCAGTTCGTATTCCCGCCAGAACTTCTGAGCCGAGCAGGCAAACACTGCCCTTCCCCGAGCGTTGCCGCGGAGGTTCGTGGCCACCTCGAGCACGCGATCCAGATCGGCATGCAGCGATCCGTTCTTACCGCTAGCGGCAGCGCTTTTCAGAGCCTGCTTCACCACATCTTTGGCGACGATGGCCTCGCGGCGATGGGAACGATCCTGTGGAGGATCGGGCTGAAAGTAAAAACTCAGGGCGCACGCCCCTTTGCTATCGTCCGCTTGAAAAGCTGCCAACTCACGGATTTCGTTCTTTGTCATCATCTCGACGCTCCTTTAAGTACTGAGATGCTAGGTTCGAGTTTTGACTAAGAGCTCCTGGTGGAATTCATGGGCGACGGAAGGTGCGCTGCGAACGCAGTCCCGTGCCCGTTGCACCGACTCGCGCACGGCCTCCACATGCCGACCGGTGATGGCGGCAATTTCGTTGAGGGAAAAGCCTTCGATGCCGTAGAGGAGAAAAGCTTCGCGGTCGGTGCGGTCGGCGCCGCGCAGAGCGGCTTGCACCAACGCAACCATTTCGTCGGAGTAAGCGGCCTGTTCCGGAGTAGACACGCGCCGGTCGGGGATAGCGCTTTCGCGCGTCCACCCCTCGTCCGGTTGATGGAATTGCAATCCGGCTTCGTCGGAAGCTTGCACATTTTGCCGGCGGCGGCTGTCTTCCAAAGCGACAGGAGCCTCCAATTCATGCAGGCGCGCCGTCATCTCGTTCATGGCTTGCAAGGCAAGGTGGTAAAGCCACGGTTCGAGCGACAGTTTTTCCGGACGGTCGTTGCCGCCGAGAGCTCGCGCGATGACTTCGTTCACCACCTCGGAGGTCGAGAGACCGTCCTCGGGAATTTCCTCGTCAGCGCGTCGGAAGTAGAGTTCCCGATCCACGAAGCGCTCCAGGCGCCCAAGATTCGCGTTCACATAGGAACCGATGTCCTCGGCTGAAATGGTAGGCGGCATGACCGCTGCCAGCGTCTGCTCAAAAGGCACGCCGGGTTCCGGAGATTCCTGCGGCCCCCCGCGCCAGCGCCGCCATTTGTGGCTCGACCGCAGCAGTTCCTTATGCCGTCCGATTTGCTGGATCAGTTCGTCGAACGCAGCCTTGATGGCCGCGGTGGCGCTGGGAGCTTTCTCCTGGGCCGTCAGTTGGCCCGAAGGCAAGCGCAGATTCAAGGAGACGAGCGTTCCCTCGCGCGCCGAATTCTGATCGAGGATGGCCTTCAAATGCAACAGTTCAGGCCGGAAGACCTGAAGCCGCTTCTGAATCTTCTCAATCTGGTGGCTGATTTCTTTTTCGATGTCGGGAGTTTTGTGGACCTTGTAGCTGACGTGAACGTTCATTTTCGAGCCTCGAACGCGGAAAAGAAGTCCGTGAAGCTTCGACCCTGACAAGTTCATTGTACACCCGCTTGGAAGTGTCTAAAGAGTCTGTCGTGAATGTTCGTGCGCGAGCTTAATTTCCCTCAGTTTGTCATCCTGAGCGAAGCGAAGGACCTGCTTCTTGCCGCTGAGGCGCGACCGTCGTGCGCAAGACACTTTCCGAGTCGCTGAGCTCCTGAGGAAACACCGACACGCCCCAACGAACGTATCCAGCCGACTCAAGAGTTTCCCGGCCAGCACGCTATTTCATGTAGACGGAATCCTTCCGTAATTCCTCGGGCAGCACTATCGGAAACGGCGGGAATTCATGCGATTCGCCCTTGAATAACGGAACCATGACCTCGAAGCGCTTGCTGCCGTCATGCACCGCGAAATTGCGAGGCTTCCCCGGAGCGCCGCTCCAAAGGGACACGCCGGCGTAGGCGCCGTCCTTGCGCAGGATGTAGTAGCTCATGTCCATGAACTTGAGTTTGCTCATTTCGTTGTTGTAGTTGCGGGCAATGCGCTTGAGCGCGTCCATGCCCGCTTCGATCGGCGACATGCCGCGCCGCATGTTCTCGACAATCGTATGTGCTCCCGCAACCTTGATGTTCTCTTCCCCGCTGCCGGTAGCGCCCGCCGAGCCAACATCCTGATCGGTGTAGCATCCGGCGCCAATGATCGGAGAATCGCCGCAGCGTCCGGGGAGTTTGAAGGCCAGGCCGCTGGTGGTGGTGCAGCCCGAGATTTCCCCTTTGTCGTTAAGCGCGGAGCAGTGAATGGT
>Ga0074046_10000694_pt1 | contig 30796 bp, 29 predicted proteins | sample BogForMeECP23OM3_FD_94441 | JGI IMG/M metagenome (GOLD analysis project Ga0074046, IMG submission 94441) | Bog forest soil microbial communities from Calvert Island, British Columbia, Canada - Bog Forest MetaG ECP23OM3 | ecosystem: Environmental > Terrestrial > Soil > Wetlands ... | reverse complement strand
CGAGGCCCTCGCCGCCGACATGATTGATCCCAAGCGCGCCGACAAGCTCCTCGCTGTGCTTCGCCTCGCCTCCCGGAATCTCCTGAAATCCGACAAGTGGCCCGCCAGTCCTTACCACTCCGATCAGCCCGGCCCCGCCGTCGATCTCGCCGCCGAGTACGGCCTTCCCCAAGATCTTGATCTCAACCTCCCGCCGGAGGTGGCGTTTCCGTCCCCCGCCGAGGGTGCCCCACCCTTATCGCCTTCCTTTGGCGATAGGGTGGGAGCCGTTGCGGGGGGTGTTCCCGGCCTCTTCCCCATGCCCACCGTCGCCTATTGCAAAGACGGACCCGGCTGCCCCGAGCACACCATCCGCGCCGACTACCCCACCACTCCTGAGATGGTCGAGATTCAGGAGATCACCCTCACCCAGGGCGGCGATGCCGCGGTAATTCGCGGCCGGCAACTGGACCGCAACTGGAATCGCCGCCAACTGCGCACCGACCGCAAGCGCTACGCCGCCGTCGCCTTGCAGAAAAACCTCCGCCTCGCCGCCGAGCGCCTGGCCGAGCAGAAACTCGCCGCCGAGAAGCTGGTGGCCGAGAAGACCGCTGCGGCACAGGCAACTGGGTGCCCGCCTTCTGTTGGCGGGGTGGGGACGTTCCCCGACACCAGCAAGAAGCCCGTCGCTTCTGCGGGCACCGGCGACGCCTTCGCCGCCAAGGAGGACGCCATCGCTTAACTTTTCACCGGCTTGCCCAGAGCTGGAACCCGCAAGGCGCGCACGGTGGGCGTTACCGCCGATGCCGAAGTGCGTTTGGGAATGCGCCGTGTCATGCAAAACGTGCCCCACATAGGCCGAAAATTGCGCCGCATGGGAGTAGCAGTGTGTCACACAGGCCTCGATGCCAGCGACGCAGTTGGGTGGAAGCGCTGGCCTTCAGGCCAGCGACCCCGGGCCGTTTGTGCGATGGGCTTTTAGCCCTGGCGTTGTTATGTCGCACCGCAGGGATGGCCGCCTAAGCCCTTACGGCAGAATTGGATAGCTATAACTAGCAATAAAATGAAAGGGATGCGAACAATTTCCTCCCAACCCGATGAAAACAAAGGAGGCGTGAAAAAGAAAACCTGGCACACTGCAAATGGCCTCAAGAAGGCGTGCTAGATTCAATCGACGGAATTTATCAAATCGAATACGAGAGGACACCATGATTCAAAGACCAAACCCCCGACTGAAACGCATCGCGCTGGCTATGGCTGTCGCCATCTCAGCAGGAGCGCTCGCGATCACGCCGGCGATGGCGCAGAACCAGCAGATGGAACAGAAGCTGATGGCCATCAAAGACGCCCAGGCAGCCAACAAGCAGAAGCTCGCCCAGTACACCTGGCAAGAGACGGAAACCATCAGCATCAAGGGCGACGTCAAGGATACCAAGGTGTACCAGGTCAGTATGGTGAACGGCCAGCAGCAGAAAACGGAAATCAGCAATCAGGCGGCGCAGTCCGGCGGCCGTGAAGGCCGCTTGAAGGAGCGCGTCGTCGACAAGAAGAAGCAGGAGTATCAAGAGTACGGCCAGTCGATCGGCGCCCTGGCCAAGCAGTACACCACGCCTAATCCCGAAGCCCTGATGCAGGCCAAGCAGGCAGGCAATATCTCGCTGCAGCCCGGATCCGGCACGGTGAGCCTGGTGATCAAGAACTACGTGAAGCAGGGCGACTCGATGATCATGACGGTCAGCGAGCAGACCCATTCGCCGGTGAGCGTGCGGGTCAATTCATACCTGGACGATCCCAAAGACGCAGTCACCATCTCCGCCCAGTTCGCGCAGCTGCCCGACGGCACCAACCACGTCGCAAGCACGCTGACCAACGGTGTCAGCAAGCAGCTCACGGTGAACGACGTGAACTCGAACTACCAGAAGCACTGATGGAAGCACTGAGTCGACAGCCGCAGACACGGACGCTACAGGGACGCCCGTATATAGTCCCGAAGAACTCGCCGGTCGTTAGCCCCAATATAACGGCCGGCGTTGGCGTCCAATGGGCGGCTTGGAATGGTCGCGGTTCTGAGGGGGGCGCAGCTTTACCAGCGCTGCCGCTCCGGGCCTTGTAAACGTTGACCCTTAGCCGCACCTCTTCTGCGAGCCAGCCGCTACTGCCCGAGTTGCGCCAGGGCCGCGCGCAGCGGCGCGTCCGACACCTGAATCAGCCCGACATACGGTTGGAACATTTCGAGGATCAGAAAGATTGCGCTGCATACTGCCAGCGACGAGGCAAGCAGGCTGATCACCACCGTCAGGTTAGGACGAATGAACAGCCCGAAGCTGATAAACAGCAAGGTAAGCCAGGCAACCATGATCACTAGCAACGGCCTGGGGAGAGCGGAGGACTTCTGTTCAACCATCAACCAGCGGATCCGGCCCAGTTGAACCGCCAATCCCAACGCCTGAGTCCGCAGTGATCGCTGATTGTCAGTCGCAGGAGTCAGTTCCTGTATTTTGTCCCACATCACTTCGCCATTTGCCGCGGCCGGGTCGAAACTGGTCTTACCTCGACCATCGCGCTGCCACGCGCGTTCAATCAGGCTGGCCACCGTGCTGCGCAAGGCTGCTCGTGCATCCTTCGCTTCTGCTCCGTAATGCACGAGGATGCGGTCGAGCAACACAACGTTTGCGGCGGCCTCTGTCATCTCGGTGTTCTGGGTGTCGTAGAAGCCCTTGGCCGAGGCGATGAGCAAGCCCAGCACTAACGCGACCGTTGTCGCGACCAGCCCCATTCCAAGCCGCACAGCCTCTCTCGAATCGGAACTGGCATGGCTTTCCGGCAGAAGGGCCCGGAGTGTCATTCCCAACAATGCGCCGCCGAAGACGCATCCAAAGATAACCACAGTGGTCGCAAATGGACTCATGGATGCCGCTTGTTATAGACGCAAGCGTTCAATTCCGCAATGGAAAAATCCTCGTTTCCTCACTATGGAGTCGGCACCACCTTGTAGTACACGCCACCCGAACCATAAGCCGGGCTGAACCACGTATTGCCGCACAGATAGTAGGTCCCGCTTCCAACACTCGGCGTGATGCAGCCCGCCGGAAGTACCGACACGATCTGCCCCATCGAATAGCTCGCAGCGGTAGCACCCGCCGTGGCCATGTTGGCATTCGCCGCTGCGGCGTTAGCGTTGGCAGCAGCCATATTGGCGTTCGCTGCGGCTGCGTTGGCGTTGGCTACGTTCGCCGTGGTCGCGCCTGCCGTATAGCCCGCTGCATAGGCGTTTTGCGAGGCCGCTGCGCTCTGCGACGCAGCCGCCGAGGAGGCTATGGCTGCACCCGTGGCCACGCCAACCGCAGCGCCTACCGCGGCTGCGCCCGCCGTCGAACCGCAGTCGTAACAGCCCGGATAGTACGGTGCCGGCGGATGGTACCCGTAAGCGGTCGCCGGCGGGTGATATCCGTAATAAGTGTCCGGAGGATGGTACGCCGTCGCCCCATTGTCGTACGTGTGCGTTGCACCGTATCCAGCCTCGCCGGAAGTGGTGCCGCCGTACGTGTTGGTGTGAGTGGTTCCGCCGCTGTAGTTGTGTGAAGTGCTGCCCCCATACTCATTAGTGTGCGACGACCCCTCACCATAGGTATGCGAAGAACTGGTCCCGTAGGCGCTACTGTGGCTCGTCGATCCGTAACTGTGCGACGTACTGCCGCCGTAGCGGTTCGCGTGCGAGTAAGCGGCCGCCGTCTCGAACGGCAGCAACGTGATGGCTAGGCTCAGGCAACTGACGATGATCTTGTACATGGTGTTGCTACTCCTTATTACTGTGACTTGGTTGGCTTGGCCTTGGCTGGAGGTTTGGCGTTCGACGGTATCTCCTGGCGGGCATCGGCGAACGGAATACGCTTTGCTGTCGCTGCTGAGCTGGGCGGCGCGAACGTGTCCGCTGGCACTGCCTCGTCCAGCTTCCAGTCCGTGAGCGCGAGTTCGTGACGAAGCTGGTCGGGATCATCAAGGTAAATCGCGCGAACCAGCCGCGGCAGCTTGTCCTCCGCTCCAATCCAGGCTTGTACGAATACGCCGTCGCCGGCGTAAGCCACGATGTCCGTGGTGATTCCCGCGACCACATGCGACTGTCCGACGTAATACGCATGCATGAGTCCCGGCGCGAGGTCGCCGTAAGGATCGGCCACGATCAGGTCGTCGAACGGAACGTAGATGCCTGCCAGCTTATACGCCTTCTCCAGCGTTGCGTCGATCGTCGGAGGTGCGTCAGCCACAGCCAGCAGGTTCTCGGCCGGAGCGTAGCCCATCATCGATTTGCCGTCATAGTAAAAACTGTTGGCGGGGCCATCACCCAGCTTGAGCACGCGCAGCTTGTCAGGTCGCTGCAGAGTGACCTCGTACTTTGTGGTGTACCCCAGCGGAGCGCCCTGGCGGGTCGGGTGCTCGAACAGTTCCACCGCCGTGAAGGAAAGGCTATGAGCGCTGGCCAGCCGGTCGCTGCTGGCTTTCAGGATTTCCAGTGCCTTGGGATCCAGTTGCAACTTGGGCGCCGCCGGCGCCGGCTTCGAACTCGCCGCAGGCTTCTTCTTGGCCTGCGGCGCCGCGCTTTGTCCCACCGCCACGCCCGCAATCAATAGCAACATGGCAAGGGACAGCAGCGCCTTACGGCATGACTTGTGTTGCATGATCAGTTCTCCTCGCTCGTGGCCGGTCCGTTAGGGAATCATGCCGCAGTCGAACATCTTGTTGGCGATCGGAGCAGCAATCTTGTTGATGAACGCCGCGCGCATCTGTGGGTCGCCTTTCAATAACTGGACCACATTCTGCTCTTGCTGCGTCGGCGGGGCCTTCTGTGACTTCTTCTCCCACAGTTGCTCACACGAGGAATTCTGATACTTCGCGATGATCTTGTTCGCGACCATGTCCATCATCGGGTATTGCTGTGCATTGCCGATGCTGACGTAAAGTAACCCGGTGGCCAATGCAAGAAGGGAAATGCGCTTCATCGAGACTCTCCTCCCATGATTTGTGCAATTGGGGTGCGGTCACATGATACACGGTGAGAAAGGGTACGGACTGTGACAATGTTCCCGCACGGCTGGCCGAGCCAAACCTGAGCTGGCTGCCGCGTTCTAGCCCGGCTCCACCAGCCCGAGAGCCAGCAACGCGACGGCCGGAGGCAACAGCGTCCACACGCCAATGCGGGACGCCAGTGCCGCCCCCAGCACCGCCCCCGCGAAAAAGATGGCCCACAGGCCGCTAAGCAGTGCTGCCCGCCGCCAGCGGCGGGTTCCACAATCGCCTGCCGTTGGCAATTGTGGGGCTGGTTACTTTCGTAACGTCAACCCGCTCTATATCACAGACTCTCCCCTCCCAACATGTAATCTTTATGACTTGTCATCACGAGCCCGCCATGGCGGGCGAGGGATCTGCTTTCCCTCCAAACCGGCAAAAACCACATGCCACGCGAATTCCGTTTCTACGTGTACGTCATGGCGAGTAAGTCGCGCCGCATTTACACCGGTGTGACCAACAACATTGGGCGGCGAGTCAAACAGCACAAGGCGGGCGAAATCGAGGGCTTCACCCAGCGGTACAAAATCAATCGGCTGGTGTATTTCGAGGTGTTTCAGTTCGTCGGGAACGCTATTCGTCGCGAGAAAGAAATCAAAGGATGGGATCGCGCTAAACGCGTCGCACTGATTGAGCGTGAGAATCCCACTTGGGACGACCTTGCCCACGACTGGGGGAAGCCTATCGAACTCCTCAAGCCAGTCGTGGTCGAAAAGAAAGCAGATCCCTCGCTGCGCTCGTGATGACAATTCAGAGCGGCGGGTGACCCATAATTGCCTTCAGTTGGCAATTATGGGTGCCAAAGCGACAGTCCTGTTTCTCCAGGATTCGATCTCGACGCCGCAGTCTTCGCCGCTGGCGTAATGGCGGAAGCTGCTCCATTACCAGTCTTCAGGGTTTTTCACCGGTATGCGTTTCACAGGATTGCGGTGGATGTACTCCAACCTCTCGAGAAATTCCTCGTGGCCCCAAATGTTGCGATCGAAACAGCGCTTCTGCCAGAAGGGCGATTCACGATGCACGTCGCGCACTCGCCGCGACCGTTTGGCAGATGAAATCTTGAGCGACTGAATCGCATTGGCGATGGTTCCGCGTTCCGGCTCAGAAATCAGAAGATGCACGTGCTCAGAACTGGTCTCATAAATGTGATTTGAAAGGGCACGGCTTCATAGGCTGCTGAAAAACTCGTTTCCGCAACGTTTTTGTATCAGGGCACGACTTCAGTCGTGCCGCTAAGCCCTTTGTTATTGTCATCCCTCGCGGGCTTCAGCCCGCGGGGGATCTGCTTTTTCGCTTTTTTTCAGCAGCCTCTTCAGCCGTGCCGCTCGGAGCATCATAAACATTGGGCTTTAGCCCCTGAGGGAAATCGAATTCCCTTCCGCCCATCATTGTGAGACAGCTTCCAGGCATAACCACAAAGCCGTACACGCGCATGCCGTACAGCACGCGGGTCCGTTCCAGGGCTGTGACGATGAGGTTACGTACATCACTGTCGGCAAGTCGCGGCTGTCGGTGGTAACAGGCGAACGTAATGAAGTGCAGCGAATGGGAATGGTGAAAGCGATAGAGCCCGCGGGGCATGGAAAAATTCTTTTCCCAGGAGCCCCACAATTGCCAACCGAAGGCAATTGTGGGCCACCCGCCAGTTCTCGGTTACGGCGCATCTTGAACACAAACAACTCACCCAAGCTGCTGCGTAAATATTAGCCATGACAGTAGTGCCACACCTCAGGCTTAAATGGAGGCGGCTGCAGCCACCTGCATAACTCTATAACGTGCGCGCCTTCCGGATCTTTATAGGTGACGATAGACAACAGATATACAACTTCTTTACCATCCACAAGTCTCTTAATCTCATCGGCGTCCAGAGGACTATCCGACGCTCCGGTAAACCAATAATCATCAGGCTTGCCATCGGGTTCAACGGTGGAACCGCTTTGTCTATTAAGACTAGCTCTACTAAGATTCTTGAACTCAAGACCTAGTTTCTTCTCTATTTCCAAGCTACTATTTGGAACGACATACGCCTTTGCGAACGCTTTCGTTTCGATGGCTGCCGCCGTACCTGTATTTGAATAGAAGAAATTAAAACTTACAGGCTTTCCTTCCACAAAACCAATTGTCTTGGTTTGGTCATTTTCCTGAAAATAGCTGGAGGCGAACTTACTTAGGCGAAGGCTGGCTGCTGTATGCGCATGGGGCATCGTTATTGTTGGATTAAATGTGACAGTTTGATGCGATTTTAGATAGTCGATCTGTGCGTCTTTGCCGCCTAGTTTTCTTTGCAAATCACCCTTTTCAATCTCGGCTTGCTGTCTTTGCGCAATGACCATCTCTGTGTTGTGGTGCTCGTCTAACCATGCTTGGTAGGCACCTACAAAAAGTAAACCAGCGGCGAAGAACCAGTAGACCGTTTTGTTGGTTTCCTTTCCTCGAAATTTCTCAACGATGCCCATTATCACTAATGCAAATCCGCCAAACGTAGCTAGCCAATGGGCGGCTAACGCTGAGAAGAACAGTATGATCTGTTGAGTCATCCATCCCTCGGCCAAGCTTTGACTACAGGTCTGACGCCGGTCAGAATACGCTTTATGCTCTCTTGCGTCAAATCCACAAGCTTGAGTGACAGCCAGTGAGGCGCGTTTTGTTGCTGGACCAGCAGCGCCCCGTATGCGCCTGTTTGTGAGTACCCGCGAAGGCCTTTAGAACGCATAAGCAGCTCCAGTTCTGGGACAAATGTCCAAAATGTCCGTCTTGGTATATAGGGAGAGTAGTATCCTCCCAACAGTTTGCTGGGCCACCCGCCAAAGAAAATAATTATGCGCTGAAACCCCCGAAAGGGGATATAGTGGTGCGCTGTCGGGAGCTAAAACGGAAATTCCGACTAAATCGCTCGGCTCTGCCACCAACGTGATCCACCCTAACTTTCGCTTTTTGCAGGAGATTGCAATGAGAAGAATGGTTACTGCCTCGTTAACGGGAATATTCCTGCTTGCTTTCTGCTTGTCAGCATTGGCAACAGGGTATGCTGGCACCGCAACATATACTGACAGCCTACAGTGTACGAGTTTCGTTCCCCCCGGCTGCACGATAGACTTTCCATGGGATCCCCCATCGCAACCACTGACCACATACGGAGCGAGTGGCGACTACTGGGTGGGCTCATCCCAAACATTCGGTCCACTCTCCCCCGTATCTGTCGTTCTTTCATTTCAGTTCTCCGCTCCGCTTTCCGACTTTGAGGAAACAATCAATTGTTCTCCACCCACAGGATGTCGTTATGAGTGGGGAGGTGACTTCAGCGGCGGCACAATCGGGATGACTGCGGACATAACGCCATTTCCCAACGGCGGTACAACCCAAACCATCACCTTTGCTGGCGTAATTAATGCAGGTAGCTTTGATGCAAGGTATTCCACATTCCCAAATTGTATGCCGTGTGCCATCCAGTCCGCTAATTTAGACTTTTCAGGTCAATGGAGCACTGGCTGGACATCGACAGGAGGGATGTCTCTGTATAATGAATTGCCATTAGATGAAGGCAGCACACATGGCACTTTGGGACTGAACACCCAGACGCCCGAACCCGCAAGTCTTTGCCTGTTTGGAACGGGCGTGATTGGCTTAGCTGGTACACTGCATCGCAAGCGGGCGCTGAGGAGATGCGGCAGGGGGAAGGTCGATGTCAAGCCAGCCTAGCCGTAGAATCTCCGGGCAGTGGGGAACGTAAGCGGACAAAAGAACGGCGACTGCGGCAATACGAAACCAAATGTCAGATTTGAATTGTTCCCATTTCTCCGACATAAAAACGCGGAATATTGATCTATTCCACTGGTCTTCGTGAACACGAGGAGAGTGCTCCTGATGAAGAAGAACAGTTAGATCCTGAGGGTGAACCAAAAGGCCGCTGGGAAGGCCTGACATTTATCCCAGACCCCCCAACAGGCAACAATTCCTAGAAACGTCGCTTAGGGCACTCGGCGCAGCATGCCAGAGAATGAAAACTCCAACCGCACCGGGTGCTAGAATCTGAAACCCGCTTGACGAATGTGTTGGCGTGCGGCAGATCAGCTATGTGGGGATAGGTCGCGGTCTCGAGGAGTTAACGTCGTCCAAGAACTCAAACAACAGCGCAGCCGTCTTGGAAGATACAAAGCGTCGCGGCCGGCCTCCAGGATCAGGTAAGCGCCGCACCCTGTCGGCGGTGGCTCGAAGACGTATCTCGGCGGCAATGAAGGCGCGCTGGGCCAAAGTGAAGAAAGCGCAAGGATAAATAGTGTTCGTGCGAGATTATTCACTTGACACAACACTAACTCAAGTGAAAATGGGGATGGTTTCGCTGTGCCATGCCTACTTCCCGAAATGCAGTAGTCCACGGTCGTAGGCCCACATCAAAATAGAGGCGGCGATTATCGCCGCCCAAGCCCACTTCGATATTCGCCCTGCATTCTTGGTAGATTTCCACATAGCCTAAGACTAAACCCTGTATTTGTGTCAAGTGAATAATCCTGAGCGCCTGTCGCCGTTCTTCACCAACGACCCGGTCCCGCGCCCCAGAGGGGTATCTATTTCGCTCAGGTACCCCCAAGGGGTTGTGGTTTCAGGGCCAGTCCGCCGGTGCGGACCGGATGATCGCCTTGTAAGTTGTTGGCTCCACGGCGACGGATTGCTGAACAAGACGGTAGAACAGCTTTCCCCGGCTGTGCGACTTGCGCCGGTTGAACCTAAAGGCGGGTGGCCCACATTTGCCTTCTGTTGGCAAATGTGGGGTTGTGAGCGTCCAACTCTGCCCCCGGTCCGACCATCAGCTTTGGCCATCCGTCACGATCAATGGCGACTAAGTGGCTTGGCAGGTGGCCCACAACTGCTGCAGTTGGCAATTGTGCAATTGTGGCGAACCGAGCCGTTTCTTATCACACGGCTCCGTGACCTGCGTCCTTCTCCCGCTTCTTCACCCTCCGTAGAATCGCGGAGATGAGGACGAGGGAGTTTCTTGTCCCGGGACTCGTCCTCTCGACGGAGTTGCGTGGCCCAACGCCTGACGCATCGCGGCAACTGGCCGCTCTCGCAAATCTTCCAGACTCTGGCATACTTCCGACGCGCTTTCCATGCCGCTAAGTCCTTACGCTGGACATGGATACGTATAAACCTCACGCACTCAATGGTTTGCGAACAATTTCCTCCCAAGCCGTTGAAAACAATAGGTCGTGAAAAAAGAAAAAGTTTGCAAACTAGTACATATTGTGATCGCAAAGACCCACCCAAGCTTGGATGGGGCACCCAGCAAACGTCCCCGAATTCGGTTGGGTTTGACGCCGTAAGGGATATACTTGCGGCATTTCCGCCTCTACCGAGGCCCGGGGTGGCGTGTATGAATTTTCTGCGGATGACTGCTTTGACCGCGCTGCTGCTCTGCAGCACCTGGATTTTGGCGGACGATCCTCGAGTCCACGTCGACGATCCGACGGGATCATTTACGCCGGTTGGATTGAGTTTTTCTTTCACCTCCAACGCATCCGGCGGAGGCGCCTTCAACTTTACCAACGCGAGTGGGGTGGCCTTCACGTCTCTGGAAATTAATGTAGCGGCACCAATGCCTCCTGGCCCGATCACATGCGGCGGCAACGCCTTCGCTAGCTGCTTTCAGCAGTCGCTCACCGAAGGTGGATTTGCCACCATCGACTTCTCCGGCGGTCCCGGGATAGCAAACGGCGCGGCGTTGCTCATCGAACTGGGCAGCGGTGGCTGGACGCCAAATGCCACCTTCACCGCCGTCGCCAATGAAACCAACGAGCCGGAGGTGCCTGAACCCGGGATGCTGACGCTGTTTGTGTCTGGGATCGGTGCGTTGTGGCTGCGAAATAAATCGTCCACCTGGCTCCTGGCTTGCCCGCGGCGAAGGCCGTGAAGCCACGCCAGCAATGATGTGGACTGAAGGCGGGCTGCAAAGCCTACTTTTTCGCGACCAGGGTGACATACGCGGGCGTGTTGTGCAGGTGGTCGAAGTCAGGCGTGTCCCGTATGGTGGCAGGGGGGAATCCATGCTCAACCGCCTTCTTGAGTGACGCGAGGGTCTGGTCGTCCTCTCCGAAGTGGTTGTAAACCAGTGCCGCCCGAAACAGCACATCGCCGTTCTCAGGAGCGAGGCTGAGCGCGCGATTGATGTTGACGAGCGCGGCATGCTTGTCATCCAGCATGGCGGAGTAGACCGCAACATCGGCGGCGGTCGAAGCATCGTTGGGATTGACGCTCAGCCGAGCGCTGGCCAGCTTGCGCGCCGTCTGATAAGCCTGCGCGGCTTCCGAACGGCGGGCCGGAATCCAGTACAGCGCATCTCCCAGGTTGCCCCAGCTCAGCCAGTCCTGGTCGTCCAACTGCGTGGCCTTGCGGTAGGTTTCGGCTGCCTCGGTGAATCGATGGGTATAGAAGCACGCTGTGCCAAGATTGCTGTAGGCATTCATGGTCGGTCGGAGTTCGATCGAACGGCGCAACACGGCAATTGCATCGTCGTAGCGGCCGATCTGAACATAGATGCCTCCCAAGTTGCCATACAGGCGATGGTTTTCCGGCGCCAGTTCGATGGCTTTGCGGAGCATGTCAACTGCCTCCGAATACCGTGCCCGTTGGAAATAGAAGACGCCCAGCCAGTTGTACACCGCCCAGTAGTGAGGGTGCAGTTCGACGGCTTTTTTGTACGCGGCCTCGGCCTCGGAAGTCTTGTCGAGCTTGTCATAAGCACGGCCTAGTCCTCGCCAGGCGGAAGCGTCATCAGCATCCAATTCGACGGAACGGCGAAACTCTTGCACGGCCTTTTCGTATTTTCCCGAAGCGCTGTAGAAGTTGCCCATGCAGGTGTGCGCCTCCGCCAGGTTGGCATCGAGTTGCAGCGCCTGCTGGCACTGGCTCGCTGACTGGTCCAGCCACTGCTTGCCTTTGTTAAAAAGGTCATATCCAATCCAGTAGGCTTGACCCAAGCCCGCGTGAGCAGGAGCGAAGTTGGGGTCCATCTCCAAGGCGTGATTGAAGTCGGCGATGGCGCTATCGAGGTTTTCGGGCTTCTCGTACTCCAGCAGATAGCCACGGCCGCGAAGGTAGGCTTCGTAGCCCGGCGATTGGGTGCCTGCACTGGACACCGAGGTCTTGGCGGGCGGGTTTTCTCCGGGAAGGATTTCAAGAATCTGTTCGACCACCTGGTCTTCGAGGGCGAAGAGATCGCGGGCATCGCCGGTGACGGTACGCGCGCCGACCTGGCGGTGGGTTCGCGAGTCCACCAGACTGGAACTGACTTGCACCCGCTCTCCCACGCGCTGCACGCTGCCTTCGAGGACGTAGTCTGTGTGCAATCTTCGCCGGGCATCTTCATCGGTCTTCACTCCCATATCGCGGGCTTCCCGGGCCGAGATCCACTCCAGCCCACCCTGGTTGTGCGCCTGGACGAGCTTGCCGGTAATGCTTTCGGACAATCCACGGGCGAGAGCGTTGCTTGCGGAGTCCTGTTCGGCGGCCTCGAAGGGCAATACCACCAGTGTCTCGCGATGGGTCGCAATGTTTAGGCGAAGCAAACGCTGCGTCAGGAAGCCTACTCCGGCACCAAACAGCAGGACAGCGGCTACAACCAGTATCTTCCGCCTGTCTTGGCGCTTTCCCGACGACGCCTGAGGTGCAAGGTTCCGGCCGGCTTGAGTCGTGGCCGCGGGGTGTTCTGGAATCCCGATTACCGTTGCTGGCGAGTGAGCGATCGGCAGGATTTTCGCAGCAGTGGCCCGGCCGGCATCCTGTCCTGAAACCACGGCGCTTCCAGTTTCGGCGACTGCAGGGTTGGGCACAGGGGGGGTTGTTTCCACTAGTCTGATGTTCGATGGCTGCTGCTCCGAAGGCAAAACCTGGGCCTCCACGGGAGCTATGAAGCGATAGCCGCGACGCGGTAGGGTCTCGATGTAACGAGGAGTGTCTGCGCTGTCACTCAGGACATTTCTGATCTGCTTGATGCACTGGTTCATGCCCTGCTCAAAGTCGACGTAGGTTTCTTCACCCCAGACCTGCAGTTGAATCTGTTCGCGGGTGACAACCTGTCCCGCCTGGCTGGCGAGTAAGGCCAGAACCTTGAAGGGCTGGGGCGGCAGCTTGATCGGAGTGCCAAACTTGCGCAGTTCTTCGGTGACCAGGTTTAACTCGAAGACTCCGAAGCGCAATAAGTAACCCATGGCAGCGCGGTCTCCACAACCGCTGAAAGCCGTCCAGATGATATCTGAAGGCAATGAACCATCCGCCTGGCACAGGGGGACCCCAACCGCTTCTTTCCTACGTTGCCGGCGACTGATTGCCGCGAAGTATACACCCGCCAGGCCCGAACCTGGGGCCAAAAACCTCGATCATCTGAAGCCCCAAGAAGTTTCGTTTCATGAGCTTAAACGATCACCCCGGTCTCATTCGCAAATCAGCCGTTGCCCATTGATGCAGCGAACGCTGGGGCCTAATGTTCCTCACAAGAGCGGGTCAATTGGCTGGAACGACCCGCTTCCTGGGGAGGAACGCCGCCCGGCGGTGGGATAACCATCCTGGCTCCGGGCGGCGTCGAACAAGACCCCAGAAGCGAAATTGGAGGTGACGTGATTCTACGCAACATCCATGATTCGAGGAGGCAGGCAGTGATGGAAGTCCAAGGCAAAAATCGCATTAAAACAACAGCGGCGGAAGATCTCCAGCGCATCGCTACGCTGGCGGCCGCGGCGCGGTTCATCAGTTTGGCGAACCAGTTGGCCCAACGCGAACAGAGGCTTACGGTAACTCGCCCGCAGTTGCCGCCGGTGGAGATCGACTTCATCGGACGCCAGCCCTTTGGCTTCGCCTTCACCGAGGGCCATGATGCCACATTCCACGTGCCTTCCGGGCATCGCTACGTTATTGAGCACATGGACGTTTCCTGCGGGAGGAATCGCGCGCATGTTGACGTCGAGTTGATCACCCGGTCCCCGTGTATGTTTCGCCACATCACGCTGACCCGCTGGCCAGGACAAACTTCGTGGGGCGAAGACTCCCAGAAGGAAACAGCCCCGCCGATCATGGTGCGGGGCTCCAGCGCGAACACGTTTCGTTTCAGCAACGGCAAGGTGTTTGGTTCGTCCATAGTGCCGCCCGACACCTACGTGCAGATTTGGGGATACCTGGAGCCGGCCTGCGAGGCGGAAGGATTTTGACGCGAGGTTTGAGGACGGGCGTATCTGGCCTGCCGACTAACGTCGTCCTCAGTGAGGAGCAGTTGCGCGGTGAGGCTGCTCCTCACTTCTAAAAATTCGGCGCCGCCACAATTGGATGACCTGAAGGAAGGGTCGCCATGAATACGCCCAGGGCAATGCAAGCTGGCCTGATAGAGAAATTTGCCCGCTTCCTGGAGGAGCATCTCGAGTTTTCGCCGGAACTGATGGGCGAGGACGCGTATGTCTCAGGCTTCCATGTCGGTAGGTGCTCTCTCTCGGTTGATGACTTGGAGAGGCTAATCACCACCCGCGTCGACATGCGGCTGGCAGCGCTGCTGCAGACCCCGCCACAACTCGCCCATGGTCCCATCGGACACCTCTTGGCCCTCGCGGTGAAGTCATGATGCTGGAGCGCATTGGGCCCAAGTGCGAGTTCACCGGCGAAGATCGCGAGCAGGCAAGCGAAATGGGCATAGTTCTATGAAATACGGGCGGATGCACTACTTCTCTCTCGATGGTAAACATGGCTGCCCGCCAGAGGCGCCGCATGGGATCTTCTACGGAATTCTATACTCCCTGCCACTCTGGGCGGTGATTGCATTCGCCGCATGGGAGCTGTGGCGATGATTAGCTTCGACGACCGGCCCTCGCCGGCTTTCTTGTCAAGCGAATGACCACACAAGGTTTGGGGACGACGTTTTTCTAGCCTGTACAGCGTCGTCTCCAGCGAGGAGTAGCTCCGCGGTGAAGCTACTCTTCGCCTTTACTAAGCAACCGCCGCCACGTGAATCACAGACTCGCAAATCCACCACTCCTTAGCCTGAACAATGGAGAACCCTGCCCAGCATGTCGCCAACTGACTTTTGCTCCGCTCGCAACCTATGTCCGACCAGACCCACGGGCACGGCACCCATACCTGGGCAATCGTGTGGCAGGAATACCTGAAGCAGCTATTGGACGAGTCGCAATAATGGGTAATGGCCGCACAGACATTGGCCAGATGAACCGTGGACGACGCTTCGCTTTCCTCGCGCGTCATCGTGAGCACATCGAGCAACCGGCCACGGATTCGAAGTGGCCGGTCGTCTCATAAGCCCCAACACCATCTTCTCTAGCAGCTTGTACCGCAGTGCCCAGCCACAACAGAGAAGCCCTACATGGGATGTTCGTTCACTTGTGGCCATTTCCAGATTGGCCTACATTTGAGAGTCACACGAGGCACACGCAAAACATGCCTAAGCCTCCTCAATACCCGACCGCGAACACCAACCCAGCCGACAGACGAAAGAGCGCGAGGTACCTGATCACTGGCAGAGTCTGGTTCCAAGGGCAGTCGGCGGCTTGGAAACTGGTACGACGCGATCGGAAACACACGTGTTATCGGAAGAGCAGGGTCTTCTGTTGAGGGTAAGACCATGCCGCCAGTCGGTTCTGCTCTCGAACTAACTATAGTGCTACCGCCGGATGGGAGACGGACACGCCTCTCTGTCTCAGTAATTCCGGTCATGTGCGCCACGTGCTGCGGGCCCGAGCCAAACAGCTACGTTCGGGGCCTCAGCGGTCCACATGGAAGTGCGGGTGTCCTCGGGATCAAGACATGAATTGACAGGATAAACAATCCAACCGCAGTGCAGCGAAACGAGACGAGATGAAATCGCTGGAAGTATTGTCCATCATGCTCTTGCTGCTTCTAGTAGTAGCTTTGCTGTCGACGATCCCCGGAATCGGGCTGGCGTCGCTGGGCTTGCCCGACTACGAAACGTTCCGTCACGGTATAGAAATCTCGTTCGGCATTTCGCACGCTCCAAGACAGTTGTGGAACGCTCTTGTGGGTGCAGTCATGTGGGGGATGAAGTACAAAGAAATGACACTTGTCGCGTGCATAGCGTGCTTAACTGCCCTGTACATTACCGTTGTTCCTTCGATGAAGAACCGTTAAGTCCGGCACAATCCAAAAAGTAATAAGGTATGCGGCGATTAGTGCGAGGTCGCATTTAAAGTACCCGCGCAACTTTGCCGATAGCCATCATGCAAGGACCAACGTCCGTCCGGACAGGAGGCGGGAAAAATATCCGCATACGCAACGTATCTTCCACCGGCAAACGGCGATAGGTACGTCGGCTCGGTGACAGGACGTGACCAGAGCGGATACCGATTCGTATGACCAGCGAGTTGCAACCGGTGACGGCGGCGCGAACCCTCGAGCGCGTGCCCAAGCACGACGCGCCGTCCTCATGGTTCTGCCAAGACGACGAGAAAGACCTGCCTGTCCGAACTGCGTCGACCGCAGGAGGCTCGGCGGTGGAATTCGCTCTCGTCGCACCCATGTTTCTTCTTCTGTTCTTTGCCGTTTTTGATTTTTCGCGCCTGTTCTTCGTTGAGATGACGCTGCAGAATGCAGTACGGGAAGCCGGTCGATACGCGGTTACAGGAAATCACCTGCCCGATCCCAAACACTCGGGGCAGAACCTTTCCCGGACAAACTCAATTATTCAAGTGGCACAGCAGGCGGCCATGGGTATCAGTGTTTCCGGAATTCAAGTTTCCAGCGCCGGCGGGGGAAGCGGCAGTGCGGGTGGCCCGGGAGACACCGTGACCATTTCCCTGACTACCAACCTGAAACTGATGACTCCGATTGTTGCGCAATTCTTTAAGAACGGAACATATGCCTTTACCGTTAGCGTCAGCTTCAAGAATGAGCCATTCCCGCCGGGCAATACAAGTTAGAGGCGGGCGGACCAAACCATGCGATCGGGCTATAGGTACGACCTAGAACCTAGAAAGATGAGAGCAGGCGACTCTGGCCAGGCGCTGGTGGAATTTGCCATATCCGCAACCATGATGCTCACCCTGGTGTTCGGGATCATTGATTTCAGCCGCGCTATTTATATCGAGGAGTTGATCACCAATCTGGCCGGAGAAGGCTCGAGTATGGCCTCTCGCGGAACCAGTCTGCCGAACACGGCGGCGGCCGTGGTGGCGGCCGCAGCCCCGCTTGATCTCAGCACCAACGGGCGGGTAATCGTCTCGTCGGTATTCAACAACGGCGGCAAAATCCAGCTTTCCGGGCAGGTCTCACAAGGCGGACTGGGCGCCGCCAGCTTAATCGGCGGCGTCATTGGCGGCCCTGCCACTCTTCCCGTGACAGTGGTTCCTCAGCTCAATCAAACGGTTTACGTGACGGAGGTTTATTACAAATATAAATCCATCACTCCGATCGGAAACCTTCTGGCCACCATCCTGCCGTCGCAGTTGTATGACGTGGCGTACTACTGACAAGGACAGGTGAATATGACGCTCTACCGCCACCGGTATAACCGAGATAATGATCGGGGACAGATTACGGTTCTGTTAGCGATTTCCCTGACTGTGCTGCTTTTGTTCGTTGCGTTGGCCATTGACGTGGGTCTCGCCTACGTCACGAAAGCCAAGCTATCGAAGGCCGTGGATGCGGCCTGCCTGACGGCCATGCGCAACCTTGCGCAGGGGCATACGGCGGCCGGCAATCTGGCCATCAATTCGTTCAACGCGAATTATCGTGTCTCCGGTTTGGACATCGATGCGCCGGCGATAACCGTTGGTTTCAGTACAGACAAGTATGGTCAGACGCTGGTGAATGTGAGCGCTACTGCTACCATCAGGACTTTCTTCATGCGGCTTCTGCCCAAGTATCAGACTTTTTCCGTGAGCGACAGCGCCCAGGCAACCCGCGGCAAGCTGGTGATGACTCTGGTGCTGGACCGTTCGGGCTCAATGTCGAACAATGGTGGATCCAAGGCGCTGCCTCCTGCCGTCACCTCTTTCATCAATTACTTCGACAACAACAACGACGAAGTCGCCATGGTTAGCTTTGCCTCCAATGCGACCATCGATGTACCGATCGGGTATCAATTTATTACTCCGATTACAAACGCGGTCAAGGCCATGAACCCCGGCGGCGGCACGTTTGGTCTGGGCGGACTCGTTGACGCGAAGGCGCAGAATGAAAGCGTTAGTATCCCGCCGGGGCAGAATGCTGTGAAGGTGGCAGTGTACTTTACCGATGGTTATGTAAATACCATCCAGGATACTTTCAATTGCGGTCCCGGCCACCCAACCTTGTACAACTACGGTGGATATGACACGGGAAGCAGCGTTGACTTCTTCGACCCTTCCAACGGAACTGACTGGGGCGGCCTGGACACGAAAGGCTACCCTCCCCACTCGCCTCTGCCCGACTGTACGGGCGTGACCAAGTTCACGGCCGCAATCAATGGCAATGCAATGTCTTTTACTCGTTCCAACGTCACCGCTGACGCCCAGTACCGGGCCCTTCAAACCGCCAATGCCATGCGCGCCGAGGGCATGGTGGTCTACTCCATCGGTTTGGGCAACAGCATCGACCAGGCCTTCCTGCAGCAAATCGCCAACGACCCCGCGAGTGCGAGCTACAATCCCAGCCAGCCCGACGGACTGGCGGTATTTGCTCCCAATTGTCCGTCTACACAATGTTCCGCTGAGTTGTTACAGGTTTTTCAAACGATCGCTGCCAAGATTCTTCTCCGGCTGACGCAGTGAGTAGCTTTCCTGCATGACACCGCCGGACCCGCTGATTCATCGTCTGTCAACTGCTGACGGGTTTGCGCATTGCTCTCAATCTGCGGTATTGAAATCCTCACACGGCAGCGGCGCGGGTAAGCCTCCATGCCAGTAGAAGCAACTGCGACTGGTGTGCTTGCGATGGAATATGTCTTCATAGGTGACCACGGCATAGTTCACGACGCGCACCTTGCCGGCGGATAAGCTCTGCACTCCCTCCGCACTGGTCTTGAACCGGACTTCGGTTGCAAAGGCATTGCCAGGCATGAGGGTACCGACGTTAACGGGGTGGTAGGACGGGGTCTCTTGTGCACCAGTGAGTTTGTCGAGTTCTTCAATGACCACGTAGTCGGTAACGAGTGTCTGGAGAGCAGGTGTCCTGCCAAAATTCCGCAACTCGATTCCGAACCCTCCGCCGTCTGAGATCAGCGGATGTGTTTGGGGAGGAGAGAAGCCGATCCAAGCCCGCTGCTCCATTTGCATAGGCCCTTCGGCAGCAGCCCATGTCAGTTGAGGTGCAATCGCCAAGAGCCGGCTGATCGACCGGTTGATCCCGTATGTCTGAGCCGCGTTGTAAACCGCCGTGACCGCCAGCACCACGAGGCAGACCACTACGGTACAAATGGCCGCCTTGAGGGCGAGAAAGGACTTGATTGGGAGTGTGGCAGTTACGTTTGCCCCAATTGGCGGCGCGGAGAACGGCTCTCGATCGTTCAAGCCGGCGGCGGATTCCACCGGTTTCGCCTTCGCGGGAGGATTAGCCAAACCTTCGGCCGGTTCGTCCTTCTTCGGCTCGACGGCACACGGCGCTGAGGTGTCGTTCACGAGGCGGTCCTTGGACTTCACGCCAGGCGTTGGTGCAGGTTTGGCACGGCGCACCCAGAGTGCCGCAATCGCCACCAGTCCCGATGCGATTCCCAGCTTCCATGCCGCACCTTTACCCTTGCCAGCCAAAATCCGCACCTCGTAATCCGGAGACAGCTCCGTCTATAGCATCGGCACAACCACGCCGACTTAGTAATTCTTTAGTACAGCGTGTTTCAAAAATCGGTTTGTATCAGGGCACGACTTTGGTCGTGCCGCAGAAGTCCATCCACAGGTGGGCTTTAGCCCCTGCCCTCAGCGGCTAAACAGGCTGCGGAAAAAAGCGGAAAAGCAGATCCCTCGCGGGCTGAAGCCCGCTCAGGATGACAAAAATAAACGGCTTATCGGCACGACTGAAGTCGTGACCTGATACAAGGCTGCTGTGAAAGGCGTTTTTCCGCAGCCTGTAAAGCCGTTATCTCGGGCCACAGTGACGGCACGACTGGAAGTCGTGCACTGACACAAGTCTGGCCCGCGGCTATTTTTGAAGCACGTTGTAGAAATGGACGCCGATGTCGGCGACCGTCATCGAGCGGCTCAGCTCTCCTGCCCTGCCGAAGCAGCTAAACTTCTTCGTCCCAAGGCCGATAAACAACACAGTAAGCCGTGGCGCTCCACTTGCAATTGGCCGGGGTGGCCACGAATCCATTGGAGGTCTAAACATGTGGAAGCTCCTTACGAACCTGCGGCAGGATGAGTCCGGTCAGGATCTGATCGAGTACGCTCTCGTCGCTGCCTTGATTGCACTTGGCGCGGTCGCCAGTATGAAGACCGTTTCGACCGCGATCGGAAATGCGTTTGCGACGATCAACACCCAGCTCGGGAATGCGCTCGCTGGGGGCTAGGAACAACCCTGCACGAGGGCGCGGGAAACAAGATGTATTAGCCCTCGGCGTTTCAGGTTGTGCAGTGATGAATCAAAGCGTCACGGCACAATCAGGATCGTAATGGCCGAAGTGGTCGGGGAAGCGGAGCGAACTGGGAAGCCGGCAACGAAACGCTGTAGCTTTTCGTCGAGCCAGCAGCCCGGGTCGCGGGTACTGTTTCACGCTGATCTGTCCGATTGCTTGCCGCTGGCCCGGCTATCTTTAGGTGGATCTCCATGACCGATACCACAGCGGAAACGGTTTATCTGGGAGCAGCCGTCGTCTGTGCTTTCAGCGGGGCGTTCTGCGACTATCGCAGTCGCCGGATTCCCAACCGTCTGACCGCTTCCTCATTTTTGCTCGGCCTGGTCCTTCACCTGCTTCTTGGGGGATGGCGTTCCATGGCCAATGCCACGCTGGCCGGCCTCGCTGCCGGCGGGGCGTTCCTGCTGTTCTACCTCGCAGGAGGGATGGGCGGCGGCGACGTAAAGCTGATGACCGCGGTCGGCGCATGTGCAGGTGTGAGCCATGTTGCCGGCATACTCATCGCAACCGCCATCGCAGGCGGAGTCTTCGCAATTGCACTAGCCCTGTTTGCAGGAAGGCTTCGACACACCCTTCTCAATGTGGTGAAACTGCTTTCCTATCACGGATCGGCTGGTTTGCGGCCGCATCCCGATCTCAATCTGCAGAATTCGCATGCCCTACGCTTGCCCTATGGCATCGCGATAGGAGCGGGCACTGCCATGACCCTGTTCAGCGCCCTGCTGGGGCAATGATATGAATCCTCGCCGGCTCCTGGTTGCTCTATTGGCCGCTTTGCTGTTGTCCGGGGCGGTGACCTTTTTTCTCAACCGCAAGCTCAGCCGAAGGATGGCCAGCGCACCAGCGCAGACCACGCAGAAGTACGCTGCCGCGTCGCGGCCTTTACAGGCTGGCGAGGTCCTCAAAGCAGACAGTCTTATGTTGGTGGAGTGGCCGGCCAAATCGCCTCTCGAAGGCGCGTTTACCAGAATCGAAGATGTGGTTGGACGGGCTGTGCTCTATCCGGTAGCAACCCGGCAACCAATCCTCGCGGGGTATCTGGCGCCGCCGGGATCAGGAATCGGTCTTACGGTGAAAATTCCCGAAGGGATGCGGGCCGCCTCGGTCCACTCCGACGAAGTCGTAGGTGTGGCCGGCTACCTGTTCCCGGGCTCGCACGTGGACGTGCTGGTGACATTCCGCGGCGACACTATAGCCACCTCGGCCACGCAAATCGTTCTTCAGGATGTGGAGGTGGTCACGGTCGGCCAGAAAACCGATGCCGAGCCGGGGGGCAAAGCGGAGAACGCGGGGGTGATAACGCTGCTGCTGAAGCCGGACGAAGCCCAGAAGCTGGTTCTAGCGAGTACCCAAGGCTCCATTCACTTCGTGCTTCGCAATGGCGCCGACCGCGGACGGGTTGCAGCCGTGCCAGTCCGGGTTGCTGAACTGTCGGGCTCGCCGCGCGCGCCCGAAACCGCAGCCGCTCGTGCGCGTCCGGTAACTCCCCACCCCTACGAGGTGGAAACCATCATGGGTGAGAAACATGTCACCAGCCAGTTTGAATGAGAGCCTACGTATGTCAAAGAAACGTGGACTAACGCGGCCGCAATGTGGGTTAGCAGCCATTTTCCTGGCCAGCACCTCCCTGCTGGGCCAGGTGATGACAGAGAGTGCTGTCCTCGCTTCCCAGACCACAACGGCGGCGACCGGGAGCGCGGGAACAAGCCTGCCTGCGCCCTCCGCCGTCCCCGTGCAGCAGCGCGTAATGAAGTACAACCTCAGCCACATGACACAAGAGCCAGCCTCGCGGGAGGAGCGTAGCGCCGGCGAACGCACTCCACTCACGCTGCGCCTTCTGGTGGGACGGTCGCTGTTTATCAATACGCCGCAACGGCTGCGACGGGTGTACGTGAGCAATCCGGCGGTGCTGGATTCGTTGACCGCCAGCCCCTATCAGTTGGTGATCACCGCCAAGGCCGCAGGAACGGGTAGCCTGGTGCTGTGGGATGAGACGGGGCAATCGGTTCTATACACCGTTCTGGCGGATTTGGACATTGGGGGTCTTCAGGATTCCCTGGCCAGGGCGCTTCCGGGTGACCACGTCGAGGTCAGCGCCAACGAAGGTCGGGTTCATCTCTCGGGTGTGGTCGGCAGTGATGGCGCCGTCGACGAGGCGGTGAAGCTGGCCGGTAGTTACTCCAAAGAGGTGGTGAATTCACTGGTGGTCGACCCACGGCACATTCCGCAGGTGGAGCTGCGTGTACGCATCGCGGAATTGGACCGCACCAAATTGACCCAGTTTGGTTTCAACTTCTTCAGCGTGGGAAAGAATGCCGGGGCGGTCACTACCCAGGGCTTCGGTCCGCCGTCCTTTCCCCAGATCGGCGGCGACGGTACGCAAGCTATGGTGCAGGATGTGTTGAATCTGTTCTACTTCAATGCTGACTTGAACTTGGGAGCAACCTTGAAAGCCCTGCAGGACAAAGGAGTTCTGCAGATGCTGGCCGAACCCAACCTCACCACCGTGGAAGGGCAGGCAGCGAAGTTTCTGGCCGGTGGCGAGTTCCCGTACCCGGTGATTCAGGGATCCAATGGTGGGTTCACTTCGGTGACCATCCAATTCCGTCCCTACGGTGTGAAGCTCGAGTTCACTCCCCACGTCAATCCGGACGGTACCATCCGGTTAAGAGTCAGCCCGGAAGTCAGCGCGCTGGACTACACCAATTCGGTGAAAATTTCCGGCTATACCATTCCGGCGCTGTCAACCCGTAAAGCCGACACCGAAATCGAGCTCCAAAATGGCCAGAGCTTTGCGATTTCCGGATTGCTCGACCACCGCATTACCGACGATTTCAGCAAGATTCCTGGAATCGGCGATATACCGATTTTGGGACAGCTGTTTCGCTCCCGGAACATGAACCATTCGGTCAACGAACTGATTGTCATCGTCACCCCGACCATCGTCGAACCGCTGCAGACGCCGATTGACCAGCGGCCGGCGTTACCACAGTGGGCGGTGCCCTTCATGCAACCGTCGCAATTCGACAAAGGCTTGCCTGCCGAAAAGACCTTAACACCAGCACCGCCATCTGCCGATAAACATCCTTGAGGGCCGTGGCCTGATTATGGGAGCGCACCACATCGACGGTGAAGGTCTGTGCCTGATTACGGTCGGCCTGGACGTTGGAGCGGCCGAGACCGCCCGACAGGTGGCACTGCAAGAAAGTGTCAAACTGGTCTCGGCATTTCCCGATTACCCACAAGGTCCTTTGCATGGCCAATTTGCGCGACAGCTGGAGGGAGCCGAGGCCCTGGTCTGTCTGATTGACTTCGACCGGAGCAAGGATCTGGCGGTCGAAACTGCGATGTCGATCCAGCCTTTGATGAACGGGCGAGCCACGCTCATGGCCCTTTCCGCAGATGAGAATCCGGATCTTATCCTCAACGCGATGCGCGCCGGTTGCAGCGAGTACCTCACCAAACCCATGCAGCCCGATGCGCTTTCGACCTGCCTGCGAAAACTGCGCGCACGCTGGTTGGCAGCTTCGCTGCGCGCTTCTCCCGCCGCGGGCCGGGTGCTTGCGTTTCTCAGTGTCAGCGGAGGCGCGGGGGCCACGACGATCGCCGTTCACCTCGGCACGTTTCTGGCCAAGCGGCAGCGCCAGAAGACCCTGATCGTCGATCCCCATCCTCACCTCGGACATGTTGCGATGTTGCTGGGAATGGATGCGCACAGCTACAACTTTCATGATCTGCTGGGCAACATCGCTCGTTTGGACCTTACCCTGCTAAGCAGCTATGTGGTTCATCATGCCAGCGGCGCGGATGTGCTTCCCTCTTCCGACTCCCTGGACCAGGCGACCGCCATCTCCGCGGATGAGTTGGAGCGAACCATTCGATTCCTGGCTGACGTGTACAACTTCGTTTTGCTCGACTGCCCGCGTGAGCTGGACGAACTCAATCGGGCGATCATCGCATGCTGCAACGAGGTCTACCTGGTCGCGACCCCGGAGTTGCCGGCCCTGCGGGACCTCGCCCGTTACGTAGCTCGGCTGCTGGAGTGGGGGGTGCCGGCAGCAAAGCTGAAGGTGGTGATCAATCAGCAGGGTTCTCACCGGACGGTAACGGTCGAGCAGATCGAGCAGGCCATCGGCCATCCCGTTGACATCATCTTGCCCGCCAGCGCCGCGGAACTGATACGCGCGGTGGACACGGGTGAGCCGATCTCCTCCGACCGGAAGTCGGAATTCGCAAGCCAGATACGGAAGTGGGCCTCCAGTTTGGCTCCAGTCGAAGAGGCCCCAACCAAAACGAAACGCCGGTTTGCATTCTGGAGCTAGCAGGAGACGAGAAATAGCGACTCGCGAGTCATCCCATGGCTGACCACCTCTTCAACAGCTCGGTCCTTTCCTTCCCAGCGGTCGAGGAAGACCGTGCTCCGCACGTGCTGTCGATCCGGGCGCAGGAGTTGAAGTCGGTCGTACATCGCGAATTGATCAGTAAGCTGGACTTGGACAAATTGATGCTGATGCCGGATGGACGCGCCCGGCAGCAGTTGCTCGGGGTCATCCATCAGCTGCTGGGCCAGCAGGAAGTCCCCCTGAGCGCCATCGAACGGGATGCTCTGGCCCGGGACGTAATGAATGAGGTTTTCGGACTGGGTCCCCTCGAACCTCTATTGCAGGATCCGACCGTCAACGACATTCTTGTGAACACTTACCAGACGGTATATGTCGAGCGCAACGGAGTGCTGGAAAAAACGCCGGTGATGTTCAAGGACAATGTTCATCTGATGCATATCATCGACAAAATCGTCTCCGGCGTAGGGCGCCGGGTCGATGAATCCTCCCCTATGGTGGATGCCCGGCTGCCGGATGGCTCGCGGGTCAATGTGATCGTGCCGCCTCTGGCCGTCGATGGTCCCATCGTCTCGATTCGCCGCTTCGGCTCCACCCCTCTCAGCGCGCATGACTTGATTGTCAAAGGCGCATACACCCCGGAGATGCTCGAAGTGCTGCAAAAGGCGGTCAAGGCCAGGCTGAACATCGTGGTCTCCGGCGGTACAGGCGCGGGCAAGACGACCTTGCTGAATGTGCTTTCCAGCTTCATCTCGGAGCGCGAACGCATCGTCACCATTGAGGATTCGGCCGAGCTGCAGTTGAAGCAGGAGCACGTCGTCCGCCTGGAATGCCGCCCGGCCAACGTCGAGGGCAAAGGTGGCGTTCATCAGCGAGAGCTGGTGATTAACGCACTACGTATGCGTCCGGACCGCATTGTCATCGGGGAGGTGCGGGGGGGCGAAGCGCTCGACATGCTGCAGGCGATGAACACGGGACACGATGGCTCGGTGACGACGATCCATGCCAACAGCCCTCGCGACGCTCTCTCCCGCATCGAGACCATGGCCCTGATGGCGAACCTGAGCCTTCCCGAAACCGCCCTCCGCAACCAGATCTCCTCCGCCATTCACATTATTGTTCAGGTGTCACGGATGAGCGATGGCTCACGCCGGGTGACCCACATTACAGAGGTGACAGGCACCAACGGCGACATCATCAGCCTGCAGGACATCTTCTTGTTCGAAAAACGTGGGCTGGGGCCGAATGGAAAAGTGCTGGGCCGTTTCCGCGCCACCGGAATTGTTCCCAAGTTCGCGGAGAAGCTGAAAGACGCCGGGCTGCCGCTGGCCATGAACCTGCTTGAGGTGTCGCAGGAGGTATAGGAATCCGCTTATGGCTGTTACCGTGCTGGCCTTCGTCCTTTTCGCTGCGATGACGTTTTCGGTCGTGATGTTCTTTACCCGGCCTTCCGCCGCCGATCGCACCATCAGGAACCGCCTCGCCGGAGTGCAGATGGCCGCCAGCCGAGGCACGCAGCCGGGCGACCAGGCCGCGGAAGTCCTCAAGCGGACCGACCTGAGCGAGATCGAGTGGCTTAACCAGCTCCTGCAGCGATGGAGTGCCGCCCACAAGATCGCCGTTCTACTGGCGCAAGCGCACAGCTCGTGGAGTGTGAGCAGCGTAGTCCTGGCTTCGGTCATCCTCGGAACCATGGGATTTTCTATTGTCCGCTATTGGATGGTCGAACTCATTCCCGCACTGGTCGCCGGGGCCCTGGCTGCCACGTTTCCCATCCTGATACTTCGCGTCAAGCGAGAGCGCCGGCTGGTGAGCTTCAATCAGAGGCTGCCCGACGCGATTGATCTCATCGCCCGTGCCTTGCGGGCCGGCCATTCTGTCAATGCGGCAATCGAGATCGTGGCTGAGGAAGCGGCCGAGCCGCTGCGCTCCGAGTTCGGAGAGGTCTACAAACAACAGAACTTTGGCATTCCCAGTCGCGATGCCATGCTGCAACTGGGGCGCCGGGTGCCGTCCACCGATCTGCAGGTCCTCATTACGGCCATCCTGGTACAGAAGGAAACTGGAGGCAACCTGGTGGAAATACTCGACCGGACAGCGGCGGTATTGCGAGACCGGCTGCGCATCCAGGGGGAATTGCGCATTCACACCGCTCAGGGCCGGCTGACCGGCTGGATCCTGTGCCTGCTGCCGTTGGTAATGTTTTGTCTGATCAGCCTTACCAATCCCGCATACACCGCCATTCTCGTGCACGATCCGGTGGGGCGAAAGCTCGCTTATGCCGGTGCCGGCATGATGGCCATGGGCGGATTGCTCATCCGCAAAATCGTCAGGATCAAGGTATGAACTACGCGTTCCTGCTCAGCATACATGTGACCGCATTCTTCGCCACGGCCGTGCTCTGCGTCTGGTTGATGTCGCGGCCGACCCCGGCTGCCAAGCGGGTGTTGGGAGTGGTTCGCCTGCTGCCCTCGCCCGACGAATTCAGGCAGCAGGATTCCCGAGGATTTCACGATCGACTGTTCCACTTCATCGAGCTTTTACGTGACCGGTTCGGACTTACCACCAACGAGAAGTTGCGTAAACGATTCCTGTCGGCTGGGTTGCGCACTCCCAACAGCATGAACGCCTATTTCGCCGCACGCCTGCTGGGACCGGTTGCGGTGCTTGTGCTTTGGACATTTTTCCGCCAGGTTCCGTTCTTCTGGATTGCCCTGGTGATGGGTGGTACCTACCTTGCGCCTGACATGTGGTTGTCGGCCTTGGTGAAGAAGCGCCGCGAGCAGATCCGGCTGGGATTGCCCGATGCCCTCGACCTGATGGTGGTCTGTGTCGACGCCGGGCTCGGATTAGACCAGGCGCTACTACGGACGGGGCAGGAACTGGGAGGCAGTCATCCGGTGCTGGCCGAAGAATTCATGCAGCTGAACCTGGAGCAACGAGCGGGCAAGCCCCGCGTTAATGCCTGGCGCGATATGGCCGATAGAACCCAACTAGAGACGGTGAAAGGTTTTGCCAGTATGTTGGCCCAGTCAGACCGGTTCGGAACTCCCGTTTCGAAGGCGCTTAGCACCTTCGCCGACAGCTTGCGCAAGCAGCGCAGTCAGCTGGCGGAAGAAATGGCTGCGAAGTCCACCATTAAGTTGATGTTTCCTCTGGTGCTCTTCATCTTTCCGAGCATGTTCATCGTGTTACTGGGTCCTGCGGCGCTCACCATCTCACGCAATCTGGGGGCACTGTCAGGCAGGTAGCCTCTGGCTTGGCACGTGAAGCCTGCGGAGGGTCGTCGTGACCATAACAGTTTTCCAACCGCTGCTGATGGTTCTCGTGGCGCTCGCACTCTTCGCAATTGTCTGGAAGCTGAAGATCCTGGTCCGGTAAAGAGTCAATTATTCAACCCGAAGTGGAAAGGAGATGTTATGGACAGCACACTCATTATTCGCGTGGTTTCAGGCGTTCTCTTTGTGGTCATTCTGGCGGTTCTGGTATGGCGCAGAAAGAGCACGGCCTAGCAACCAGAGGCCTACTCTTATGCAGCCGCGCGGGACGATAGTAGTCGTCAACACTACCAAGGGCACCATCGTTGGCTCCGCCATCGCGGTGGCGGCAACGATCCGGTCGCGGATGGTGGGTCTACTCGGTAGGGCCCGCTTAGACCCCGGCGAAGGCCTTCTCATCCTGCCCTCTTCCGGCGTGCACACGTGGGGGATGCGTTTCCCCATCGATGTGGTGGCTCTCGACCGCCACCTGCGGGTCCTTAACGTAAAGGAACACCTGGGTAGCTTCCGGATTGCCGCCGTCGGCTGGACGACACGAAGCGTGCTGGAACTCCCGGCGGGAACGATCCGGCAGAGTCAGATCGAAGTGGACGACCAGCTTGCCATCACTCCCACGCCGGCAGTCCGAGCAATTCCGGGTACCAGACGGGCGGATGGCTGACGGCATTCCCAGACCGAGGCGCCCGCTGACCGGAGCGTGGGGCTGAGGGAGGTTGTTCGGGCGAAAAGTCGAAGCACCCCTGGAGCCAGGGGTGAATGACAACATTAGGCTGCGTGACGGAACGTGCGTTTACGGGGACCCAAACCAACGCGGAAGTGGCAGATCCTGTTACGCAGCGCTATGTGGGCATTGCTGGGTGCGGGATGGTCGAGCCCGGCAGGTAATTGGCGTTATTCAAGTCGTTAGCCCGCCTCCCGTCACCAGTCTGTCGTCGCCCTTGGTGATTGCATGGTTATCTCGTTTGGGGTTACTCGGCTGCCTGCCTGACGGCTTGCGCACGCGCTCAGGCGTCCGCGATCGAGATTCCTAATCGAGCTAGCTGCAGAGAAACCCCCGACCGGGGAGGCGCCTGGCGCGTAAACAATATGGTGAGCACACAAGTCAGTCCAAACCAAGCTACTGAGTCTCAAGGAGTCGCACTGGTTACGGTGCGCGTCGATGCCGAAACCGTCAGCGTGATCTCCCGGCTGGCTGCCCAGCAGCTCGGCGCGTCGTTTGCCGGCAACATGCCAGATTATCTGCCGCGCAATCGGGATGTAGAACTCCTGAAAGCCATGCAAAAGTCGAATGGCTGTCTTTGCATCGTCAATGTCGACAGCGACTTCGAACTGGCGATGGAAACCGCCTCCTCGTTGCGGCAGTTGTTGGGAGAGCGTGTCCTGCTGGTGGCACTCTCATCCAAATCGAATCCTGATGTCATCCTGAATGCCATGCGCGCGGGGTATGCTGAGTTTCTCGGCAGTCCATTAAATTGCAACGAGTTCAGCGATTCGCTACTGCGCCTGCGGCGCCGTTGGACAGCCGGGCGTAACGCCAAAACTGGCCGCGTCCTGGCGTTTGTCGGGGTGAGAGGAGGGGTGGGAACAACCACGCTGGTGGTACACCTTTCTTCGTTTCTGGCGCAGCTGTGTGGCAAGAAGGTCTTGGTGGTCGATCAGCATCGGCAATTGGGCCATGTTGGCATGTATCTTGGCTTGCCCATGGTGGAGTATCACTTTTACGACTTGGCGCGCAACATCGATCGGGTTGATGCTGATCTGTTGAATGGCTTTATCGTGCACGAAGTAAGTGGAGTTGATGTCCTCCCCGGCCCTGACGGCCTGTTTGGACTCACTGACGTGCCCCTTGGCGCGATACAGCAAACTATTCGATATCTGCGCGGAACCTATGAGTTCGTCGTCATCGACTGTTCCCAGGGTGTAGGAAACGCAAACGAGGCGACCATTGCCGAATGCGACGAGTTTTATCTGGTTGCTACCCCGGATGTTCCCGCACTTCGCGACCTCTCCCGGTATGTGGATCGATTGCTGCAGTACAACCTGCCGGCAGGCAAAGTGAAGGTACTCATCAACCGTTCTCGCTCCCGGGGGGAGGTAGCCTTGAAGGAAATCTCTGAAGCTGTCCGTCTGCCGGTATCCATTAGCATTCCGAACAGCTCAGAGGAACTGATCATGGCAATGAACACCGGCAAGCCCATCGCAATGGGATCACGGTCGGACTTCGCGAAACAAATGAGGAAATGGGCCACAGATTTAGCTGGATCGGCAGTCGAGAATGGAACGGGGACGAAGCGCTCCTTTGCCTTCTGGAAATAACCACCGTTCGACGCGAGAGAATACGGTCGAATGGGAAGGTGCTGAAAGAAGATCTGCTAGGAGTCTGTCGGGAATACGGAATCACAATCTTGACCTTGTCGTTCGGGCTGCATTGAGCGGCGCCAGAATCGGAAGTTGGAACCCGGTTATCTCATTGGTTGCCTTCGGGAGCTCGCCAGGTCATTTTTCGCAGCCCAGGCAAGGCTTTTGCTTCTTGGTTCCTTACGACATCTGCCAGGCTCGAGCGGAGCGGAACAGCTTGAGCAAAT
>Ga0074046_10000691_pt1 | contig 30831 bp, 27 predicted proteins | sample BogForMeECP23OM3_FD_94441 | JGI IMG/M metagenome (GOLD analysis project Ga0074046, IMG submission 94441) | Bog forest soil microbial communities from Calvert Island, British Columbia, Canada - Bog Forest MetaG ECP23OM3 | ecosystem: Environmental > Terrestrial > Soil > Wetlands ... | reverse complement strand
CAAATTTTCTTTAAATGATCTTTAGATAAACCTTATGATGCTATACAAAAAATGGATAACATGAATTTTTTTCAATCGGATATTCGGAATAATATGACACATTCTATTGATCAAAAAAATGCGATTATATGAATCAGCGTGATAATTCGGAAAAATTAACCGATCTCATTTAACAGACTATTATGCCTTCTTGAAATTCTTAGGTATTTAGCCGCGATCATGGGAGCAATAAAAAAATCAATCCCGGTTGCGCGGATTGATAATAATGTTTTATGTATAACCAACCTGGGAAAATCAAACAAATCATGCGGGGTATAAAAATACTCATGAAATTAAAACGACAATTCACAGGTCTCGAGATCCCTCATTTAAAACAGTAGTTTTTGGGGATCATACCATAAATCGGATTAAAGATTATATGGAAAGGGAATCATTGGTAATATTATACCATGGATAATGATACGCAGCTGCTGACTCCCAAACAGGTTGCTGAGATTCTGGGAATCCATCAGAAAACCGTTCATCTCTGGTTACGTTCCGGGAGACTCACAGGTACAAAAATATCCTACCGTGCCTGGAGAATACCCAGATCAGCCTTAAATTCTTTTATCGAAAATAACAGTAATCTCTCAAAACAGACCACATACCCTAATAATAATTCCAGCAGGGAAATTGCGGAAAAGGGAGCCGAAGGGAATCAGCAGGAATATGGACCCAACCATTCCCACAACAAAATGAAATATTATATCCGGGATATTATGGGTGAGCAACCTCATGAAAAATAATAAATCTGAGTTCATATATTCTCGAGCTACTTTTTAGTTATCATTCCGGATTCGCGGTTGTTTTATAAACAATGCATTCTGGTTTTGCCCGTTTGTTGTTTATACTCTCGATAAAAACGGTATTTTTTTTATAGATATAAACCATATAGCGCTATACCAAAAACTGCAAAATCCAATCTAATTCTCTAATTGTTATTATATGAATATTCAAAAGCACAGGAGGAATTTGGCAGATGGATGATTCCAGTATCCAACATGAGATTAACAAATATAAAAAATTCAAAAAAGTCGACGGGGCGACATACAGGAAAGTGAATCAGTTTCTGCGTAAACGAACATATATTACCGCACGGGAATGGGCATTGGCCAGATTATGTACAGATTTCCGCACATCGGGGGGAGCCGAGATGACATTCATTGGGAAACATCTTCCGGAACTTGTGCCGTTTATGCAGGAAACGTATACTCCCCAGGCAGTCAATCAGGCTAGAAATTCATTTAAAAAGAAAGTCAGAAAAGCGAGCGCCACTTTTTTTTACGGTGCAATGTGCGGTTTTTTTACAACGGATGAATTGGATGATCTTCTCTTTGAAGCAAGTGAAGTTTCACGATTTTTACTCGAAGTCGAAGGAACTACATTAGATATCGATGAAGAGATCGATATTGAAGACCGGATAACGAAAGTTATGAGAAGTGTTGGTGAAGCTGCAAAGATAATTCTGAAAAACCGGAATGAAGAGATTGCACTGGAATCGTACCTTGTTGATCTGGCACCGGTAAAATCCGAACAAGAACAGATTTCGGAGATATCACGAAAAGAGACTTCCTCCAGTGAGAAAGAGATAATGCAGGCAGATATACTAAAGGAAAGCACAACACGACACCATCATGCAAAGTCCTCTGATACGATATCTGCCGGAACACAATCCGGGGATGCCGGGGAATCGGACCATCAACGCGTCGGGGAGCTATCAAACAACAATTACGAGAGTGAAAATTCATGAAGATCATCCAGGTAGTAGGAAGATCAAACTCCGGGAAAACCACATTTATCAGAAATCTCATACCGGAATTGAAAAAAAAAGGTAAGGTCGGCGTCATCAAACATCTGGGGGATCATGACTTTGTGCTTGAAGATGGAAAAGATACGACATTTTTTTTCGAGGCGGGCGCTGATATAACCTCAGGAATTGACGTACATAAAACCGTGATGGCAATACACAATAACACACTGGACGAAACATTACACGCATATCTCACATACGGGATAGATTTTGCAGTGATCGAAGGTTATAAGGAACGAGAGTATGCAAAAATCGTTATCGGTTCTCTTGAAGTTGATCAATGCATTCTGAAAAATCCCACTATCAGGGAAGTAATACAATCGATTGACCGCTTTAATGATTTTTCACAAAAAAATTAATGGGTTGAAACAGAAATGTCAGCAACGAAAATGGAAAAAAAACTATTTGGCACCAATGGTGTCAGAGGGATTGTGGGGAAAGATCTCACACCTGACATGGTGTTAGCCATAGGACAATCTCTTGGAACAATGCGTAAAGGACGGATTGCAGTGGGACGCGATACACGTACCTCAGGAGAGGTGTTTGTAAAAGTCATTAAAGCCGGTCTTCTTGCTTCCGGGTGTGATATTGTAGATTGCGGCATACTTCCAACACCCGCGCTGCAATATATTGTCAAAGAATATTTTGATAGTGGGGCAATGATCACTGCATCGCATAATCCTCCGGAATATAACGGTGTCAAGATCATAGAATCAGATGGTACTGAAATGGGCGACGAAGAGACTATCCGTCTCGAAAAAATTTTCTTTGAACGATCGTTTTTAACTCAGACATGGGACAAAATAGGCCACGAGATTTCTGCGCCACACCTTCTTGAACAATATATCAACGCAATAACCAGTAAATTTCCCGGTAAACCCGGGGAAGGAATTACTGTAGTTGTCGATCCAGGATCGGGGCCAGCATGCATCACGACCCCACGGATTCTTACAGAAATTGGCTGTAAAGTAATAACGATCAATGGAATAATGGACGGGACATTTCCTGGAAGGCTTCCAGAGCCGTCACCCGAGGGTTTAAAGAATCTTGCAGACTTGGTTAAAACCAGTGGCGCTGCATTCGGAGTTGCCCATGACGGTGATGCAGATCGGGCGGTTTTCATCGATGAGAACGGACAGTTTGTTGAAGAAAATCAGGAATTCGCTTTGATAGCCCGGCAAATATGCCGTAATAAACAGGGTATTATTGTTACCCCGGTGAGTACAGGTCAGGTAGTGGAAATTGTAGTAAGACAGGAGAATTGTTCGATAAAATATACTCCCGTGGGCAGTATTTACGTAGCACGAACAATGCGCACATTAACCGAAAAGGGAGAATCGGTGATTTTTGGTGGTGAAGGAAACGGGGGACTGATTTTTCCAGAACACCAGTTCTGTCGTGACGGGGGAATGACCGCTGCAATGATGGTACACGTTCTCAAGTCAACCGGAAAACCGCTTTCTGAACTCATCGGTCAATTGCCAATACGTTACATAATCAAAGATAAAATTGCCACAAAAAACGGAATTGATTTACTCAAAACGGTAAAATCCAGTTATTCCAAAGATATTATCGATGAAACAGATGGCGTGAAGATATTCAGAGAGAATATGTGGGCGCTTGTAAGGGCTTCAGGAACTGAACCAATTGTCCGTTTCATCATTGATTCCGATACAAAAGATAAGGGTATCAGGTTCCATAAGGAACTTAAGAGCTATGTAGAAAAATAGTCCAAGAAAAAATGTAAAAAATATTATTCTGCTTGTCTGAGTGCAAGGTAAGATAAAATCGTTCAACAATCCTATTTATTTTAGAATGAACAATAATTACCGTTTATTTGGCCGAAAAACCAAAATTAGCGCCCATTATAACTAAATAAAAATAATTTGCACGTAGTTAAAATCGGTAAGTTTATTTAATATTTTAGTCAAATTGAGTTTACTCACCCAGAACAACTCACCTGTGATATAGCATGGTCCGGTCCACAGAAATACTTGAAGATATACAAAATGCCCTCCCATCAGAAGAGAGGAAAAACCTTGAGGTATTTATAGATGGGCTTCAAAACCAACAAGGACGACGTGCGAAAAAAAATATTGTCCATGAGGCAAATCGCATTATCACTGATACTGCACTTAAAAATAACAAACCCGAACTTCTTCTGGCACTCAGGGCGATCCAGGAAAGTGATAATGATGATCTTTTTTCCCGGATAATAAAGCAGTATATCACAACAAAAGACAGCGCTTGGTTGCACAAGGTATTTTCCCTTTCGGAAAAAATCGGGAAAAAGAGTAACCAGTCACGGGTCTTTGCGATGATTGCCCGGGATCTTATTGATGCTGGCGTATCCGATGCCAATCAGGATTTTATTGATCAGGGCATGATCATACTCGACCGTATAAGTTTCCGAAAATACCGTTCGGATATAATGATTGATATTATCCCGCTCTTAATCGTATGGGCAATCACTACACGGAATCAAAAACTTCTCCATACCTCCCTCCATCTGATTGAAGAAATCGGGGATATATCAAAACGAGCAGTCCTTCATGCAGAACTTGCAAAAGCGTTGGCAACTACTGCAATTCTTGAAAAAGACCGTGATTCGTTCTTTGACAGTATATACAGTGCAACGAGGATCCACCAGAAAATTCGTCGGCAGGATTGTATTTCGATCATAATAGAAAAAGGAGCGAAATCGGTTTTTGGAAAGGAAATGCAGGATATTTTGCTTTTTCTGCAAAACTTTAAAGAAATCCCGGAAGATGCATATCTGGAAATAATCAGTTCCTTAACTGAACAATTACTCGAGCGCGTCAAAGACAAACAACAGATAATTGCGGTATTAGAATCACTATGCAGTAAAAAACCGGAGGTTACGGGAAATATCGTAATTGTTCTATTGAAAAAAGCGGAGCGATCCGGAGATCCCTGGTTCCTTTCTTCTGCAATGGACCTGCAAAAACACATTTCCAACAATGATGCTTATCCAATCAAGGAAATGGTCCGTGCCGGCATATCGGTCTCAAAAAATTCCGGTAATATGCAAGTCCTGACAGAGCTCATACCGGTGATCGAAAAACATTGTGATCCTGTTTTTTTGTCACGTATATACCTCCAGTTCTCCCAAATCATGCTGATTTCCGGGGATTTTAATGCCGCATTAGGATTATTTGGAAAAATACGGCATGAGGCTGAAAGCTACCCCCAGTATACCGAATGTCTAATCCAAGTCCTAAAAGAGGGGATTCTTAATGACAGTATCCCCCTGATTAATAAAAATATACTCGTAAAACTGAACCCTGATACTGCCACCGGTGGAATATATAGATCGGTTATCGAAGTGAGTAAGGATTATTCCTTCAAAGATATTATCACTCATATCCTCTCAGTACTAAATCTCATCTTATTGCACCCGCGTCAGGATCACCTCCTTCTTGAAAATATAACGATTCTTGTAGATCGTGGATTTCTGGACTTCCATGATCCGGAGATCTTGATCCGCCAGGCAGAATCGATCAAGGAACAATCCCTCAAAGAACGGGCAATTTCAAATATTGTAATAAAAATAGCAAAAATTGCTGTCAAATCAAAAAACCGCGATTTTCTTCAGAGAGCTGTGGGTCTGACTTGTGAAATCGATGGCCAGAATACCCGTTCAGCAACATTGAGCAGTATCATCGATGAGGCGTCGATACTCGCAGCACAACAAGGTGATCTTGACCTGCTTCTCAGGATGAAAGAATGGAGTAACTCCCTTCTTGAAAAAGATCTTGCTGCCTTCGCGATGGCCAACATCATCGACGGTGTGATAAAATATGCAATAGACAGACATTCCTATGAGGCACTTGAAGAGGCATATCTCATTGCGGAAGATATCTGCGATCCCTCTCTGAAAGTCCAATTATATGAACGGATCGCCGAGTGTTTTATAAAAATCGGGTGCATCATCCTTAAAGATCAAAACACACTGGGGTTGCAAAAAGACATTTCCGAGATAATCCCGCCGTTCAACCGGGGTCTGGAAATAATCAAACAAAACATACGAACACCACAGATATCCCTCAAACTTGCCGGAATGATTGATATTATCATATCGTATTCCCGGACAAGCAACAATCCTGAATACATTATTCCATTAGCAATGTATGTAATAGAAATCGAAAATTCGTATGAAAGGGATGCGATGGTATCCCGGATTATATCGAGTCTCAGTGAGGATATTGAGCATCCTAATACGACTGATCCCTATGAGACAATAGCTTATCTCCTCCGAAGGAACGAGCGGGGTAAGTCAAATCCGGTTGTCCTGAAAATCCGATCACGGGTACTCCGGATGATAAGTGATCCCTATATAAAGTTTAGGGGATTATGCAAGCTTGCGGATCTATTGATTAAAATAAACAATAAAAGTCAGGCACAGGAAATTCTCGCGGAGGTTTATAACAAGCTGGATAGCCTCCTTGCGGAATATCAAAAAATCCTGATTTTGTCATACCTTGCAACACTCTATTGCCAGATAGATCCTCAGATTGCTTCTGATTACCTAATTCTGGGTATACGGAAACTGGATTCTGTAGAATTCGACAAGGATGCAGTCAGCCGCCGGCAAATTGTCTATGCCATTATACGGATTCATGCAATCCGGCCGAATACCAAATGGTATGAAATTGCCATACAAGTAGTTCAAAAAATAGATAATCCTATTGAGTACATCAATTCTCTTATCGCGGTATATAATCTGACTCGGGAAAATGAAGATCGCCGGGGAGAGATTATACATGCTATGGATGCTGCGGTTGACAGGATCTCATCTCCATATGAGAAAGCTTCAACTCTGCTGAATATTATTCCTCTTGCTATACAGAATTCTCCGGAAGAACTTTCTTTGGCACTTCTCAAAAAAACTGAGGCCCTGACAAATAAAATAAACATTCAATCAATTGCAGACAGCGTCCGGAACAATATTGCAGACATCTATTCAACACTCTACAAAAAGTCAGGAGATAAGAAAATTCTCTCGCACGCTATCCAGATAACGAAAACAATTGATGATGATGACATGCGGCTTCAGCATCTCAGTCAACTGGGATATACAGAAATGTACGAGATTCCGCCCCAGTATCTAAAAATAAAGTCCCTTTCAGATAAGATGGTTGAGGAGGGGATTCATCCCAACCAGATTGCTACACTGGAAAGGCTTGTCCGGACGGTTGCTGATCGTGGAAAAGAGGCCATTTTTTTCTGTAATCTTGCTATTCATTTCAAGAAAAATGGCGAGGAGAAACTCTCCAAGAGGATGATCCAGAATTCGATTAAGGAAGCACGGATTATTAGACCCCTTTCCCGAAGATCGTTTGTCTTGTGTGACATAGCGTTGAAAATATATGCTGCCGGTTGTGAACGAAGTGCACAGGAAATTCTTGATTTTGCGATTGATGCGGCCACAAATATCAGGCAATCTGCAATAAGGGATGGGGTTTTCGATGAACTGGGTCTTGCGATCAAACTGATGCAGGGGATCTAGGATGAAAACCATGGAAATTTTTATCATGGGTAGAGTTCAGAAAGTGGGATTCCGGGCATGTATCAGGAAAATCGCGTTGGACATGAATGTAGCGGGAACGGTGGTAAACCTTCCAGACGGGAGGGTTCATGTTTTTGCAACGGGTGAACCGATAATCCTCGAAAAATTTATATCTATGATCTACGGATGTCCGAGGGCGGTCATCAGGGATATCAAGGTACATGAAATTTTCTATAAACCATTTAGCGAGTTTTCCATAATCAAAGGAGAGGAAAATATCAGTACATGATTTTAAATTCGCTGCCATTTTTAATTGACGCAAAAAGATGAAATACCCACTCGTTGATTTTTTTGTCCTGTATTGTTGCATGGAATTTTTTTGCCAAGGTTCCGATGAGTTCATCTGATAACAGGCAACGATCCGGGGTGATTTCAAAATCTGCCACGGTCAGGGAATTCCGGGCCACGTCGAAAACAACGGAATCAACCATTTCTGCTTTAAGGGGATCAATTAGATCATATACGAGACTGCCATTTCCTTCATGCATAAAACCCGTATCAGGATCAAGACCTGAGCCAATGACCGATACACAACAATTGCCAAATAACATCGCATAGCCAAATGAAAGCAGGGCATTGATGGGATCAATGTGGGGGCGCATGGTCCTGCGTCTGAATCTGAAATCCATGGGGAGATTCCGTGACATGATCTCATAATACATATCTGAAGTGAGTTTATGGAGGCGACGGATCTCTTCCAACTTTATGAGATAGGCAAATTCGTCATGGGACTTCATGAGAACGTCCAGTTCACCTTCGTAGAAGAGATGGACATTCTGCAGTTCCTGTGCGCGCTCGATTGCAAATATCCGTGATTTTAGGGCAGCCTGCGCGATTGTTATCGCATACCGATGGCGTGGGATCATCTGCTGGGTGCGGTAATTTTCTGCTCTGCTCCGGTCGCCAAATGGTGTAATTATTCCTACGGGAGTTCCATCCGGTTCAAAAAACGTGACATAAGTACCATTTTTTAGCAGGCGAAGAACGGTCGTTGTACTGAGAGTATGACTGCCAATTACAAGAAGATGTTTTATTGACTCCAGAGGGATGCGGTCGGTATTGCTTTTATTCTGGAGAACAAGGTGATTTTGCGTCGATTTTATATGCGTTCCAAACCCGCTAACCGAAACCCAGGGATATTCTGCCACACTAACACCAAAAATAATGACCGACTATGGTAAATACTTCCACAGTCCTACGGATTAATTCATCGTTTTACCCAAACGATGATCCCAAGCCCGATTTTTATTATACTCATTTAAGGGGGTATCATCAGAATAGTCGGTGAGTATAAACTGTACTAAACGGCATATATGATTTGTCATGCATTAGCATAACAAAGGTGTCCTATGTTCTGGGATAAAAAGATGGAGACATTAAAACGTGGTGACTTACAGGAACTCCAACTCAAACGTCTGAAAAAAACACTTAATCAGGTACAAAAGGTTGAATTCTACCGGAAACTTCTCAAGGATGCCGGGATTAAAAATTCTTCAATCAAGACCCTTGATGACATCAGGAAAATCCCCTTCACAAAAAAACAGGATCTCAGGAACGGATATCCATTTGGCTTTTTTGCTGTCCCACTTAAAGACGTCGTTCGGATCCATACTACTTCAGGAACGACGGGAAAACCGACGGTAGTTGGATATACCCGCAAGGATCTTGAGACATGGTCAGACCTCATTGGCAGGAATATGACCATGGTGGGGATAACCCGGAACGATGTGTTCCAGAATATGGTGAACTATGGTATGTTTACAGGAGGCCTGGGATTTCATTATGGGGCGGAAAAAATAGGTATGACGGTTATACCCAGCGCAACAGGAAATACAAAACGCCAGATCGAGATGATCAATGACTTTGGAGTTACAACGATTCACTGCACCCCGAGTTATGCAATGCACCTCTCCGAAGTCGCAGAAGAGATGGGAACGGAACTTAAATCGCTGAAAACAGGTCTTTTTGGTGCCGAACCCTGGTCGGAGAGTATCCGAACAACCCTAGAGAAGAGACTGGGTGTGACAGCATACGATTCCTATGGGCTCAGCGAGCTGTTCGGCCCTGGAGTGGCATTCGAATGCAAGGAACGCGACGGACTTCATATCTGGCACGACAGTTACCTCGTAGAGATTATCGATCCAGAAACCGGTGAACTGGTATCCGATGGCGAACGTGGGGAACTTGTCGTAACTCCACTCGTTAAAGAAGCGATGCCGTTGCTCCGCTACCGCACCGGGGATGTTACGCTGCTTATGGAAGACGGATGCCTGTGCAGGCGAGGAAAGAAGATTGCACGGATCACCGGCCGGAGCGATGATATGCTCGTGATCAGGGGTATCAATGTCTTCCCCTCCCAGATAGAACATGTCCTCCTGAAAATACCGGAAGTCGGCAATCAGTTTATGGTGTATATTGACAGAATCAATCATCTGGATGAAATGACTGTCGAAGTTGAAATTAACAGGGAGTTTTTCAGCGGCGAACTTTCGGATCTTGCACGACTGCAGAAAAAAGTTGTCAAGGAACTTCGGGATACCCTCGAGCTGAGGACTACAGTCAGACTCGTTGAGCCTGGGAAGCTGCCGCGATTTGAGGGGAAGGCAAAGAGAGTGATCGATCGAAGGGAGGTAGAATAATGGTTTTCTGGGATCCCCGCACGGAAGAAATGCCGAAAGTTGATCTCCAGAGAATGCAGTATAAATTGCTCAAAAGTCTCGTTTATCGTCTGTATAGTTTTTCGCCATTTTATCATGACCGGATGAAGGAACAGAAAGTCCACCCGGATGATATCCGTGAGCTTTCCGATGTCAGGAAACTCCCGTTCATGTTCAAGCGGGACCTGAGGGATAATTATCCCGACAGGATATTTACCGCATCCCAGGATGAACTTGTACGGTACCATGTCTCGAGCGGAACCACGGGAAAGCCAACGGTTGTCGGGTACACCCAGAACGATCTGAATGCATGGACAACATCACTTGCACGGGGATTGACCTCTATCGGGCTCGGACGAGGGGATGTCATCCAGGTCAGTTATGGTTACGGGCTGTTTACCGGAGGACTGGGTATGCACTACGGGGCAGAGCGGATCGGTGCAACGGTTCTCCCGACAAGTGTCGGGAACACCGAACGGCAGATTGAACTGATGCAGGACCTCGGAGCGACCGCTATTGCCTGTACACCCTCCTACCTCCTTCATATCGGGGAAGTTGCTGAAAAAATGGGGGTGAACATAAAAACCGATACAAAACTCCGGGCGGGAATTCTGGGTGCTGAACCGTGGACCGAGGGTATGCGAAACCGGATCCAGGACTGGCTTGGCATCAAAGCATACGACATTTACGGTACAAGCGAGTTGTCGGGTCCGATGTTCACAGAATGCTCAGAACAGAGAGGATTCCACATCTGGTCTGATATTGCGCTCGTTGAGATCATAGATCCCAAAACTGAAGAGCCTCTCGAAGCCGGTGAGAAGGGTGAACTCACCATCACCATCCTGCAAAAAGAGGCCCTCCCAATGATCAGGTACCGTATAGGGGATATCTCATCCATTGATGAGGGTGTTTGCCCCTGCGGCAGAACTCATCCACGGGTCCAGAGAATTCAGGGCAGGGTAGATGATATGCTGATCATAAGGGGTATCAATGTATTCCCCTCACAGATTGAATATACACTCATGGCTATACCTGAAGTCGGGCAACACTTCCAGATCGTTGTCGAACGGAAGGGTGCACTTGATGACATGCTTGTCCGTGTTGAACTGACCAAGGGCTCATTCAGTGACAAAATAAATGATCTAATGCAGGTACGGCAGAAGGTAGAGCACCGGCTCAGGAACTCCCTGAACGTGAATGTTGATGTGGAACTCGTCGAGCCGGGATCATTACCTAGGTTTGAAGGTAAATCGAAAAAAGTCATTGACAAGAGGTCGTTGTAAATGGACACAAAAAAATTTGTGATTAAGCAGATCTCAATATTTTCTGAAAACCGTCCGGGGCGTCTTGCGGCAATTGCCCATGCACTCGGGGAAGAGAATGTCAACATACTCGCGTTCAGTATCGCCGAAGCAAACGGATTTGGCGTTGTCAGGGCACTTGTAGATCATCCGGAAAAAGCCCACGACAAACTGTTGTCCATGGGATTCAATATCGCATTTACGGATGTAATTGCTGTCAAGATGAAAGACCAGCCCGGTGGATTATATGAAGTAGCAAAAATCCTTGGAGATTCCGGGATCAACATCGAATATTCCTATGCATATTCCGGAAAAGAGGGGGCGGTCCTTATTCTCCGGGTTGATCAGGTTGAAGATGCAATAAAAAAGATCAAAAATTCGGGTGCAACCCTGCTGGAAAGATCCGTTTTCCACTAAAAAAGTCACTTTTTTTCCCATTTTATCAGTTGTGCTACTTCAGAGAGCGTACTTCCCCGACGGATCTCTTCCCGTATCCGCTCCTCAGTTTTTCTGACTTCAAGGGCCCGTCGTGCAATTTCGTACGCGCGTTCTGCAGGAATAACCACAACTCCGCTTTCATCACCCACAATCCAGTCTCCTGCACGAACGTACTGGCCACAGCACTGGATTTCAGCATTTATCTCACCAAAACCTTTCGGCTCTCCGGCATTGGGTACAATTGCTTTTGCAAATAGGGGGAATTTCATCGCCCGTATATCGTCGACATCCCTCACGGCCCCGTCAATGACAACGCCGGCAATTCCTTTTTTCACACAGCTCAGGGTAGCAAGTTCTCCCCAGGGAGCAACAGTCGTCACGCCGTCGTTGTTTATCACAATAATCTCATCTTTCTTGGCAACATCAATTGCTTCAACCGGTTTTGCCCAGTCACCCGCCACAGTCTGAACGGTCACAGCCCGTCCAACCATCTTCACATTACCACAAATTGAGAAAACGTCAGACATAGAACCTTTACGGTGCATTGCATCGGTAATGTTAGGTGCGGAGACCTGCAGTAGCAAAGCACGGATCTCCGCATCAACAGATTTCTTCTCACGGATTTTATGAGATTTTTTGTCCATCGCCTCCCGGATTCGTTTTGTAGAGATTGTTACATCGGCAGATCGGACAATCCACCCACCTACGATAATGATGTCCGCTCCTAGGTATACAGCTTCGCCTGCACGGTCTGCGTCAATCCCTCCTGCAACAGCAATGGGAACATGGATATTGTCAGTGAGTCGTTTGAAAAGATCGATCGAATCCTTTCCTGTCATCTGTTGATCAATACCAACATGAGCACAGATTATATCAATCCCCAAAGATTCAAGTTGCCCGGCGCGGGACACGGGATCAGGAACATTAATTAAATCCGCCATAAGCCGGATACCATATTTCCGTGCTGCCCTCACCGATTCTGCGATAACGGAATCATCGGCATCTGCAAGAACGCACACGATACTGGCACCGGCTTTTGCGGCCATCTCTACTTCAAGTGCACCGGTATCGGCAACTTTCATATCGGCAACAAGGATCGAATCCGGAAATTTTTGGCGCATTATCCGGACAGCCTGCATTCCTTCGCTCTTAATAAGGGGTGTTCCTATCTCAATCCAATCCGCGCCGCCCAAGACCGCTTCATGAGCGATCTGCAGAGCCCGTTTCAATTCAAGAAGATCCAGTGCCACTTGCAGAACCGCTTTTTTCATGATCAAAGATGTGACATGCCTGATGCTTAATGATTACGAGATCGGTTAAAAGCCATTCATGAATATAGAGGGAGAAGGAATTATTTATTTTCAGATAGTCTGGTGGTGAAATAACGACTGTTTTAATTCGCATTCAAAAATAATTTTCTGACATAATTTTACCCATTAGTATCCAATATTTTGAAAAACGTTTTCAACATCGAATAGTTTTCCTCCAATTGCCCATATCCACAAAAAAAAAATGAGTTAATTTGATATATATCAAAAAGTAAATGAATAATTACACTGTCTGGTGAATAATCTACCATATCACCATATCGCCTGTTAATGGAGAGCCCAATAATGAAAATAAAAAATACAAATGTAAATGCTTTGTCAGAGGTTGTATCCGTTATTCTGGTACTTGTATTGGTCGTCGTTCTCGCGATGGTGGTGTACGCCTTATTCTTTGGATCTATTTCGGGTTACCTGAAGTCAACCTCACTTGTTGCTGCAACAGCAGGTACGGTAAATGTTCCTTTGGGCACCTCGGATTCCACCCAGATACTATACGCATTGCCCGCCTCTGGCCAGAAATATTATCTTTCAGGCCAATCGAATATTCTCCCAAATTACCCGGTTGCATCCTTCGTCCTGAACGATCCAAGCGGGAATAACTACATTGTCAAAACCCTGAATTATTCAGCATCGGCAAACCGATATGGGACTCCATTGTTCATCTACCAGGACCAGAATTACAATATGTGGGTGACCGACTCACAGCAAAAAGTCCTCGCTGCCGCATCCCAGATTCGACCTTTTGCAAATGGTATCTGGACAATTAAAATGATTGACAATACTGCAAATGTTCCTCTTACTCAGATGACGGTAAATATTGGATCAAACGGGGGTGGATCGATCAATCCACTGGCCGGAACAACGACATGGGCAAATGGCTCATGGAACCTGGTAAACTCCTCCGGATACGAGATCAACTTTACAAATTACGGGGTTACCCCAACTACGGGCCCAGGTGGAACCAATGCGTTCTATTTCAATGGATCATCGTACGTTTCCGGACAGGATAATGCCGGCCTTGACTTCACGGGGAATATGTCTCTGTCCTTATGGATCGATCCTACAACTGCAACCAGTCCATTGAGTTCATCCGGCAGCAACTGGGGGAACCTGGTAGGAAAAGGATCGATCGATTCCAGTGGCAACGAGAATGATAATTACCAGCTTGCCCAGATGGGGAACCAGCTCTACTTTGAATGGGGGGATACCAGTACAGGTCAGCATTATAATATCGTGACACCAGCCGGGTCGCTTACCAACAGTCAGTGGAATTACGTTGCGGTGACTACAACTGCCAACGGGGCACCGGAAATATACATCAATGGGGTGGCCCAGCCGTATACCCTTTCAAACAGTAATACCCCATTATCTAATGTAATCGGAAGCTGTACCAATCCACCGTCATGTACTACGCTCCCTCCAACATTTCCCGGTGTCGTCCTCGATAATGTGAATAATGGGATCACGATCGGGAAACAGAATTCTGCGTCGTACCCATTTTACTACACCGGTAGTATGAGTGCTGTAACATTCTACAACCAGGCTATTACCCAGTCAGCAATATCCAATAATCTTAACAATTACCTGACCTGATTACCTTCAATAAATATTTTTCAGGGAAATTTCCCGGGTTTGTTCGTAAAAAGCTTATTCAATGCTGTTCGGTATCAAAGATTTCAGCAAATGATACGTGTTTCATCTCTTTTTTCTTCACAATAGTGATATCAGCTGGAGTTCCCGCTGCAACAAGAGATACCAGAGTAAATTTATCAGGTACCTTCAGTAATTGCCTGACGGGTTCCGCATACGGCTTTTTATCGCCGGCTACCCAACAGGAAGCGACACCATGTGCCTGCAGTGCCAGGATCAGGTTTTCCGTGGCGGCAGAACAGTCTTCCAGATAATACATCTCCTTTTTTTCCCCGAAAATTGCAAAACACACAGCACAGTCTGCAATGAATTTCCCGTTTTCGGCCAGACCTGCAATTTTCGCCAGGGTTTCCTTATCTTTGATTGCACCAAACAGCCAGGGCTGAAGGTTTCTTGCCGTTGGAGCGAGTGATGCGCATTCAATCGCATCTCTGATAACTATCTCATTTACCGGATCCGGTTTGAATTTCCGAACACTGTGCCGTGATTTGATAAGGGTAGTTACAACATTCATGCACCGGAATAGGGAAGTTGGGTAATAAAATGTTGCGAAGCACAAAAAGTGTATTTTGGCAAAATCATTAAAAGACAAAATAATTCCCATTGGGCATGACGCCGGTGTGTCCGAATGGAACCCCGGACTGGAGAAAATAATCTGGAGGGTTCTTTGCCACGGACTCTCTTGGGAGATATGGCATTGCGTCCACTTCCGCCGCCGCGACAGATCTGACTTGATTGGATGACCATCTCCCGTGGCAATTGCATCATTCCAACCAAATTTCCAACCAAATAAAAAAGTTGCTTGAGATCCATTAATAATATTCAGAAGGGAGGTCTCCGGATATCTTTTTCATCAAATGTTGATTGAAAATGTACAGGCCAGACTCTGGTTGAAAAATGAGCCTGCAATTGCCATTCCGATGTGACGACCCGATCCGGAAAACTAATCGGGCCCTGCTTAAAATTTTCCACCAGACCAAGATTAAAAATTTTAAAGCAACTTTGCCTGAAATTTTTTGAACGCAATCAGGTGATTGAAAATGCGATCAGGGCCAATCAGATTATGATTGAATTTTTTTTTTTGCAAACCATGGTCGAAAAAAATTGGTCTTTCCGGATTATTTTCAGAAGTCTCTGGTGCGCACAAAAATTAATTTCGCCTGCTATAGACAATAATCCCTGCCATAGAGGCTAATGCAACAAGGACTCCATCAAATCCAGGAGAGGTGGGTTTTGGTGTTGTAACAGCAGTAGAGGCGGCAGGGAGCGGTTCCGTGGGAGGGGTCGTTGATGAAGAAATAATAGTTGTAACGGGAACAGGGGTGGTTGTTACGGGAGTAGAGGTCACTGACATAGAGGTCACCGGTAATGTGGGTGAAACGGTCGTTGCTACCTGCGTTGTCGGATTTGTCACGTACCCGCTGGTGACAATCAACGGATTCTGGTCCTGGTTGAGCAGGCTCACCTGCTGGCTGATTGTCTTCCCGACCTGGCCATAATTGTCCTTCATGGAATTGACATCGCATTCAGCCCATATCGAGTAGGTACCCGGCGGATAGATATTACGAACTCCGGTATTCCATATTGATGCAGTATAATAATCGTTCGTATTCACCGGGATATTAACGAGGGAGGTTGTAGTTCCGGCACTATTGATAAGTGCGGTATACACTCCTCCGGAAGGCGACTGGACCTTGATAGTGATCGGTACAGAGGAAACACTCCTCTGGGTGATCGACACCAGATTCGTATCAATCCTGAACCGGACGTCATCTCCCGTAGGTACCCATTTATTCGTCACGTCGACATTGACTGAGGTATCTTCCACCCGTAAAGACAACTGGGGATCGGCGACCGTTAATGCTGATCCATTTGCCCTGCCTGAGGGGGAAAGATGATACCAGTTGCCCGTATAGGCGCTGAACTGTGATGGAGATACAGAAAAACTACCGGGATTCGGAATATTTACAACTTGGTCCGGGTAACTGGTAGAGATCGCAGCCCCCGAGGCCCACCATCCAATTTGCGTGTCGCCCTGCATTGCGGCAGTTATATCCAATCCCTGTTCTCCGATAAAGACCGTATTTCCCGGGTTAATCGTATTGATTGCGGCTCCGGCGAAGCCTATTAGCAAAAAACAACTTATTCCAAGGATTGCGAGGGCATGAATGTTTTTAATTGCCATATTCATCCATGTCATTTCTGGATATATAAAATTTTCAAGACAAGACGCGGGGAAAATGATTACATTTTATTTTCCAGTGTGATCCTGTTGAAATTTTCAAAAACACGCCTTCCTTCGAACGTGTGGCTGACTTCCGGATGCCACTGGAGACCGTAAATATGTTTTTGGGGGAACGCGATCGCCTCATTATTGCAAATTTCTGATCGGGCGAGCCGGGTAAAACCATCGGGAATCTGAACGACTTCATCCGCATGCGAGGCCCAAACATGGATTTTATCCGGATATCCTGCAAGAATGTCATCATGTTCAGAGATCTCGACTTCGATCGGGCCGTATCCACCGCTCTGACCTGTCTGCACCCTGCCCCCAAATGCTGTAGCGATAATATGGAGGCCCAGACAGATTCCAAGAACCGGTAAACCCAATTCAAGATATTGACTACAGTTCCCAGAACGTTCTATCGCGGGTCCGCCACCCAGAATTATTCCCCTTGAACATTCAAGAATTTCTTCCGGAAGTGTGGTATTGGGGATAAGTGCGACGTCTATATCAAGATCCCGCAATGCCCGGTGAATAAGATGGTTGAACTGTCCGAAATTATTTACAACGTATATGGGAAGCATTATTCGTACATTTTGTGTTGAAATCCTATAAGTCTGTTCAGCTGTAGACATTTACCGTTGAAAGAATCTGATTCCGGATCTCCTCAGGAGAATGCCCTAATAGATGCGCAAGACACATTGCGCCCCCTGCACCGAACCCCTCTTTGACTTCTCCAATGCAATACCGTGCAAGACCTGGGTGACCAATGTTTCCGAATTCCGGATCCACGTACGAGATCCGCACACGGATCTGTTCAGCCAGATGTTGAACATTGGCAGTTGAATCATTCCTTACATAACACGTAGTTACGACATAGGGCATGCGAAAGTTCAAAGCCCTGGAAAGTGCCGCAACTGCAAGCATCTGCGTTCCGCCGGCAAGAATGAGATTACCGGTATAAGATTTTATCATACCCAATGCAACCGGCATCATAGGATCACCCGTATATCTGATAATATCAAGCGGATCCTTAATCCCGTCGGATGAAATCCTTAACAGGGCTGCTGAACAGATGTCTTCCTTTATTGATACAGGATTATCAGCAAAACTGCTGCTGACCGATGCTGAATATCCCAGTGCTCGCAGTACACAGAGTGCGGTGGTTGTTCCTCCAGGCACACACTCGCCGATAACTAGGAGATCACTGTACTGTGAAAGAAGCGTCCCTATCGCTTCCCCACGGTGATATAGATCTTTTACTTGCGGAAGTGCATCTCGGAAACGGGGATCTTCTCCTGCACACCCATAGACGTCATAGCAAGGAACGGTCGGGGTATGACGGAGGCCTGCATTGATAAAGAGCGGGGGGATGTTGCAGAGAGTCATCATCGCTCGCGTGATGGTCGCTGGTGTCGGGCATCCGGTAGGTGTGTTTGGTTTTATTGGGTAACTGGTTATTGCTCCCGTTGCAATCAGTTCTGCATCAAGAATAGGAGTGAGAAGTGTTTTTTCCGGCGAGGGGCCTGCTCCGGAAACTCCCGGAACAGTAGACAACAGCGTATTGGCAAGGATACAGCAAAAAACCGGGCGGTTACAGGGAAACGGGGGCTTTTCCGAGAGAAATCCCATAGCAATCAAAGTACATATCTCTTTTTTACCGGTTTTGAATCTATCGATGCAAAAATTTCACAATGATATAATAGTTCCATTGGTACAACACCTAGTAGCATGTTTGAAATTGAGAAGCGGCTGCAGGACAATGGGATAACAATAGATGACATAGTGTCTGCCGCAATGGGGCTGTATGTATCTCACGGGATGCCGGAAGAGCAGGCAGCTGTCGAGATAAAACAGAAAATTAAAAAATATCTCGGCGATCCAAATGTATCTTCTCTGCTTCTCGGTGCAATACTACTCGAAGATGAACTTTACAACAAACGAAAAAATTCGGAGATAGCCGATGATCCGGTGTTCCTGTTAAGCGACGAGATTATCGGGATGGCAATTGCAGAATGTATCGGCGGGACCTATGCCCGATTTGAATTCACCCGGTACGACCAGAAAAAACCGGGCATCCTCTCAAAGCTCGGCCCGTTCCTCGATGATGCCATTGCGGGACTGATCGCAGGCTGCACATCCAGACTGTATAGCGAATCCCTATGAAAGCATTTCTTTCACTATTCCAGTTCACCACGATCCTGCCATTAGGTAAATCACATGATCTCGAGTTTTTTGCTAGGAAATCGTACTTGTATCCAGTTGCCGGATATCTCATCGGATCCATTGTTGCATTGCCGGTTTTCTTTATTGCGGATCGCACGATAGCTGCAGCAGTAGCTATTACATTCCTTCTCCTGGTGACAGGAGCCCATCACTTCGACGGATTACTGGATTTCGGGGATGGATTGATGGCACATGGTGACCGGGAACGAAGGATCCGCGCGTTAACCGATCGAAATGTTGGGACAGGAGCAATTGCTCTTGGTGTTTCGGTAACACTTCTTGCATTTGCCGGGCTTCAGGGGTCTCCGTCTCTCGTTATTGCAATAATTGCCGGAGAGGTATGTGCAAAATTTTCCATGTCATTTTTAACTACATATGGAACGCCATTCAGGGAAGGGATGCACAGTTACCTGCACCAGTACTCACAACCATATTTCCCGGCAATTTCATTACTGATCTGCCTGCCGCTCGTTCTCCTTCCCATTGCTCCGGTAAAAATATTCGGGGCTTTCATAAGTATGCTCATCTGTCCCCTACTCCTGCTATTAGTTTCCAACAGGATCTTCGGGGGAGTCAACGGGGATGTTGTTGGAGCCTCTAACGAGATCACACGGACCCTGGTAATCCTTGCCATTGCACTTCTCTGAAGAGTAATTGCGTTGAATTGCCGGGAATTCTATCCGGGTGATTGCCGATTGTTCATAATGCAGTCAGTTTCCCGGTCACTGCCAATGAATTTCAGGGCGAGATGGGAGTTAAAAAATTCCAATTCCGCGATAATCAACAGGATAAATAATCGAGTATTCGGGATACAAAAAGTGAACAAAAATTAGTATAATCCTTCATAGCCACGGTTCCCGTCATCATCACATTCGAGGGCAGTTCCATCCCGGACAAGAGTATTGAACATCATCGCTGCATTCATGAGATTTTCATCAGCTGCAGCCCCCCGTTTCATATCGTTAAGGGCCTGCATCTGGGGCATCGGGACTTTTCGGTTCCCCACCACTACACTGCGGCAATGCCGGCAGTACGCGCAGTGGCTGTACACGGACACCTGACTCCTGACACATTCGACAGTGACCCGGTTTTTTTTCTCATCCCGCAGAAAAGATAATGTCTTCATATAGTGAAGTTATTCAACCATCCGATATCATGATATCGATGTCCGAGTTTACACCGGAAAATCACTATCGCCAATCGAAATAATTTAAATAGATGGCTCTCATATAAGTAATACTCGCATAAACTGACTGTAAGCGGACAGTCCCACATTTGGAGGATCACGTAAATGGCATCTGACAAGCCCCATATGAATCTGGCCGTAATCGGCCACATCGACCACGGAAAGTCAACCACCGTCGGACGAATGATGTTCGAGACCGGCGCAGTACCGGCCCACATCATCGAAGGCTACCGCAAGGAAGCCGAGTCAAAGGGTAAGGCGACCTTTGAATTTGCATGGGTTATGGACAACCTCAAGGAAGAGCGTGAGAGAGGTATCACCATCGATATCGCCCATAAGCGGTTCGACACCCCCAAGTTCTACTTCACGGTTGTGGACTGCCCCGGACACAGAGATTTCGTCAAGAACATGATCACCGGTGCATCCCAGGCCGATGCAGCGATTCTTGTTGTTGCAGCACCTGATGGGGTCATGGAGCAGACCAAGGAGCATGTATTTCTTGCAAGAACCCTCGGCATTACGCAGATCATCATTGCCATCAACAAGATGGACTCGGTAAAGTATGATGAGAAGCGGTTCAATGAAGTAAAGAAGGATCTTTCAGATCTTATCAAGATGGTAGGATACAAACCGGAAGAGACTCTTTTCATCCCGATCAGCTCCCTTGGAGGTGCAAACATAAAGACTGTCGGCACTGAGATGCCGTGGTACAAAGGCCTTGCACTTATCCCGGCACTCGACACATTCAAGGAACCGGAAAAACCAACTGACAAGCCATTCCGCCTGCCCATCCAGGATGTGTACAGCATCAGCGGTATCGGCACCGTGCCCGTCGGCCGTGTTGAAACCGGTATCATGAAGAAAGGAATGAAAGTCTCCTTCATGCCCGCCAACAAGGATGGGGAAATCAAATCTATCGAGATGCACCACGAAGAGATCCCCCAGGCAGTACCCGGGGACAACATCGGGTTCAACGTCCGTGGTATCGGAAAGGGCGACATCCGCCGTGGCGATGTCTGTGGACCTGCCGAAGCACCACCGACAGTTGCAGATGAGTTCACTGCGCAGATTGTCGTACTCCAGCACCCGAGCGCACTAACGGTCGGATATACGCCAGTATTCCACTGTCACACCACCCAGACTGCATGCACATTCATCGAGCTCAAGAAGAAACTCGACCCGCGCTCTGGCCAGACCAAGGAAGAGAACCCCACGTTCCTCAAGTCCGGTGATGCAGCAATTGTCGTGATCAAGCCGACAAAGCCGATGGTCATCGAGAACGTCAAGGAACTCCCGCAGCTCGGCAGGTTTGCCGTCCGAGATATGGGATCAACGATTGCCGCTGGCATGTGCATTGCCATCCAGCCAAAACAGATGAGATAATTTGGTGGGTACCATGCAGAAAGCCAGAATTCGCCTGACAGGGACAGACTTCCAGAAAGTTGAGATGGTCTGTGACAGAATCCGTGAGATTGCAGAACGTACAGGTGTAAATCTGGCCGGCCCAATACCGCTTCCAACCAAACGCCTGGTTGTACCAATCCGAAAGAGTCCCGATGGGGAGGGGACTGCAACGTGGGACCGTTGGCAGCTTCGCGTACATAAGCGCCTCATCGATATCGATGCAGATGAACGTGCACTCCGCCAGCTGATGCGCATTCAGGTGCCAAAAGATATCGGCATTGAAATTGTCTTAGAGAGTTGAAGGTGCAGCGTGCAGCAGGCCGCTGGATTTTCCCATAAGATAAAACAATTTTTTACCTTTGAACGTATTTTTTTAATAATCTTTGTCGCCGCGATCATTATACGATTCTGGCAACTTGATCTCAAACTGTTTCATCATGATGAAGCCATCCATTCATGGTTCTCGTATCAACTGCTCACAAAAGGGACCTGGGTATATGATCCGAGTTATCATGGGCCATTTCTCTACTTCGTTACCGCCGGAATGTTTGCAGCATTTGGCGCTTCTGATCTCGTCGCCCGCCTGCTTCCAGCCTTATTCGGAGTCCTGCTGATTCCGCTCGTATATTGTATTTACCGTATCGGGTATATCAACCGCAACCAGACACTTATTGTCAGTCTTTTTCTCGCAATTTCACCGGATATGGTTTATTTCTCCCGGTTCCTGCGACATGACATATTCATGCTGTTTTTTACATTTCTTCTTGTTGTTGCCCTCCTCTATTATTTTGAACGCGGGCAGACCAGGTTTGCAGTTATCGCTTCTATCGCTGCGGCAGGGGCACTTTGCTGTAAAGAAGAGATGCCCGTAATCCTCATCATATTCGCCATTTTCTTCATCTATGAAATATGGAAAGGGGGGTTCATTCTCCCTACACAATGGAAGAAGGATCTAATAATCGGAGGTCTTCTGGTAATTGCCCTCACGAGTACTCTATATACCGGATTTGGCGGTCATCCGGAAACTATTATTGGACAAAATTTCCAGGTTGGCATTCAGGGAATTCATTTTGAGGCAAACACCACAGGATGGTACCAGGCTATCGACCACTGGACCTCCATGAGTAACGAGCAGCGTCTTGGCGGGCCATGGTTCTATTATATCCCATTCTACCTGCTCTATGAACTGCCAATTTTTATCCTGACAATGATCGGGACACTCCAGATCCTGTTTTCCGGTATCAACCCTTCACCATTTATCAGGCGCGTGAAGAACTGGTGGTCAACCCGGCGCTTTGAACTCTCGACCGGCGATCTTGCAGTTGCAAGTATCGAGCAGTTTAATTCACAGCATCTTGGCGAAAAAAAATCCGAGGTGTTTTTCCGGTTCTGTGTATTCTGGATGCTACTCACCATGGCGTTCTATGCCTATGTTGGGGAAAAAGTCCCCTGGCTGCTTATTCATCAGCTCCTGCCGATGTGTTTTGTTGCGGTGTACAAACTCAACTGGCAGAAGACGGTAATTGCCCTTGTAGGCTGCGTATTCCTCATCTCCATGACATGGCATGTTGCATTCGTTCCCATGGATATCAATGAGCCCATAGTCCAGGTTCAGAATTCTGAGGATCTCAGAGAGGTGATGCAGCTCATGAATAACTCGAATTATGTCGTTGTCGCATCGCAGGATTACTGGCCGCTTCCCTGGTACTTCCGGGGAGGTCTGTGGAACAAGATAACACTTTACAGTACAGTTCCTGATGAAAAAACCCTCACGGAGAAACATCCCGGGGTTATCATATTGCACGATACAGAGAGCCTGCCCTCCATCGAAGGTTATGATAAAAAGACCTACAAGCTTGATTATTGGTTCTCATATTATGATAACAGTAACCGGCTTGTTGACTATTATCTTCACCGTGACGGGAAAATGGGCAGCATCAATATTGATGTATTCACCCCCCATACTGCAGGATAATACACAATCTATTTTTATCAGACCAATGAATTCCTGAACAGACTATTCTGAAGTGATATCTATTCGATAGTGAATTTTCATTGAGAGATCCTGCTATCTACACAGGATCCATTCAAAAGAATCCGTCAAAAAAACCCATTTACAAAATGCATTTTCGTTCCAGAAATATCTAATGTGAAATCCAGAATGATGTTAGTCACCTTATACGTGGGAAAAATTTCTGTGATACCGGAGAGGGGTTTACAGATTATGATCATTCAGATAAAATCGGCAATAACGGATCATTTCAGGAACATATTACAAGGACATCCACCCGCATAACTGCGTGCCATCAGAAGGAATTATCCGAAATGTGAAGTGGAGAAAAATTGAATAGTTATTGAATTATCAAGTGAGATTAACCCAGTTCATCCCAACTGGAGCGTTTACGGTAAATGATGATACCCACAGCGATCAGAACAACTGCAACAATACCGACAACAATCACCAAAACACCGGATTTGAAGATTCCTGTAACCATACCGATAATATCAGTTCCATGGGTAAGGGTATATTGCCGTGCGAGTGCATCAGTATAGGATTGATTACCCTCGTTATAGGCCTGCTGAGCCTTGGAGCGGGCCTGGTCATAGTTACCATTGGTGATGAAATCATTTGCATTTGAGATGTAACTCACGGCAATTTCCCGTTCTGTCACAATGGAAGAAAGCTGGGGATCGTTTGCTGTTGACGTGTTACCTTTGAACCAGGCGATTATTCCGTCTGCGTTAGTAACAGGGCCCTGCGCATTGGCTACTACCATTTCAGCCCATGATTTGTCCAGTGCAGTTTCCCCTGCATCAATCGATGCTTGTGCAGCAGCTATATCGTTAAAAGCATCGGAGTACTGGGTTGCCGGACGGGCTTTTGCTGAAGAGAGTTTAGAACTGGCGTCGTTATAGTCTGCCTCTGCATCCGTTGTATCGACACCGATCGCACTTTTCTCATCGATATCCGATCGAAGCGTAGTAAGGTTCGTATTTTCATTATTGATAGCAGCCTGAACATCGCCAGGATTGATGACAAGAACTGACTGGGTCACTTCAGAACTTGTAACAGTGTCTCCGTTTGAATCAACTTCATGAACATCCAGAATAGTCTGGTTGGTTGTTGTGGCAACGGTAGGAGCTGTACCTTCGAGAGTGACACTGAGCGATTCATCAACTGTTGACGCATATGACAACTCAAACCCACTCAGATCCAGCGTCGGTCCTCCAACAGGGTTCCTGGGGTTCTCTACGGTATTAAGGACAACAGTATAGGTCCATTTCGGGTTTGCCAGATCGGTTGTCATTACCAGATCGCTCCCGGCAGGGAATGTATACCCGGAGGATGCTGCAAATGCGACATTGAATGAAACCGTTACCGGTGTATTCGGTGTCAATGACCCGGATGGATCAATGGTCAGACCTTGAACATCCCATGCCGATACTACCGGAATGCACACTAAAAAAATAACTGCCGCAAGAATAATCAGTTTTGTTAATCCCTTCATCATTAACCTCACTCGAACAACGGATCGATACCTTCTTCGAACATACTCGATTTTTTCTCTTTTGACTTAATAACATCTTCTTTTGTTTCTTTTGCGATATCAAGAAGTTCCTTTATCCGGGGTGCGTTGCCAACGGTTGCCAGCATGACAACTGCTGCAATGTATTCGCTGTTCACCGGATAATCTCCACCACGAACTTCTACACCGGCAATGTTCTCTTCCACCCAACTCTTTGCTTTCTCGACACCTTTACGATCCATCTCATCTGGGGGTCCGGCAAGGAGAACCAGCGCACGTTCAGCTGTGGAATAATCACAGGGAAGAGTCAGCCGGCCGAGCATTGCCCGGCGAACCAGGGCCACGATCTTGGCGGACCTGTCTTCACCAAGTAATACCTCCTCATTTGCTTCTTTCTTAGGTCCGAACTTATCCTTCAGACCTCCGAATAGTCCTTTTTTATCCTTTGTACGCTTGCTCATAACTTCGCTTATTGCATATCCGACCGAAGTAATCCCACCACCACGAAGCGTATTGATAATTTCACTGGAGTCGACGACCATCTCACCGACACCCATCCGGCCAACTTCGCCGGCCCTGAAGAGAACACCAAATCTCCTCACGACTTCATTATTCAGGCGCTGGAATGCGGACTTGACACTTTCACCCTCGTTTTTCCAGGCACTGTTATCAAAAATGAAAGTATTGTCTGCCTCATTAACAAGAGTGGTCAGGCTTCGTGCGGCATTATAGGAGTACAGCCGGCCTTCCTCGGGAGCGGGAATTATGCCCAGTGCATACACGGGTTCACGATAGATACGTTTGAGGTGCCGGGCAAGCACTGGTGATCCCCCTGAACCGGTACCTCCTCCCAATCCGGCAACAATAACGAAGGCATCAACGTCGTGCGTACCCCGGATGTCAATTGCACTTATGATACTGTCTATTTCATCCGCGGTAACCCGGGCCCCGGTCACGTTGTCGGTGCCTACCCCGTGACCTTTGACCATGGTCTGGCCTATAAGAATCCTGTCCTTCATCTCAATATTTTTTAAACCCATCAGGTCCGTTCGCGCGGTATTGACGGCGATGCCTCTGAAGCTGTTCGTGCCGAGCTTCTTATCCTGCTCGATGAACATATCAACAATTTTGCCACCCGCTTGACCAAAACCTATGAAAAATACCCGCATCCGGTGACACCATCCAATGGGCTAACAGATACTTATTTTATCTTAATTCTTTTAAGTCCTTTTGCTGATATGAACCTTTAATTCGACAGTTCAAAAACTTTCTTATAAGATCTTCGAGGTGGCATACACAATTCTGGCTTTTTTTCCGGAGCCTTTTTCATTTCGCCCCGAAAAGTACTATAGATCATCAACCATGAAGATCGGGATTATCGGCGGGGGATTGACCGGGCTTGTCGCAGCACACGCACTTGCGGGAGAGCACGATATTGAACTCTTTGAAAAAATGCCCTATCTCGGGGGTTGTCTATCCTCATACAATATGAAGGATTACTGGATTGAGCGATACTACCACCATTGTTTTTCAGGAGATGAGGCACTTTTTTCACTCTTCAAAGAAATGGGACTTAGCAATAAACTAGAATGGATGAGGGGGACAACAGGATATTTCGCACAATCCGGGATTTTTCCCCTGAACACACCCCTGGAGATTCTCAGGTATCCGGAACTTACAATCATCGACAAAGCAAAACTTGCCTGGATCACCCTCAGGGCAAAGAAAACAGATCTCCGCGCTCTCGACGATATTCCTGCAGACCAGTACATCATCGAAAATCTCGGTACGAACATATACTCCTCTTTTTTTGAACCCCTCCTGAGAAGTAAATTCGGTGAACAAAGGAAAGAAGTCTCTGCCGCATGGCTTTTCAGCCGCATCGCAATCCGATCGGATCGCGGTGTATCCGGGGAACGACTCGGATATCTCAACGGGGGATTCCACCAGATCGTCGGGGCACTGGAATCCGCAATTGCTGCGAAAGGCGGAAAAATCCAGAAACAGGAACCTGTCAGTAATCTGACCCGCAGAGGTGAAATGTGGCAAATCAATGGAGTCCGATATGATACAGTGGTTTCCACGATCCCTCCACAGGAACTGGAGCGTCTCGGAGGACCTGCTGCACCTCACATACCCTACCAGGGTGCAGCCTGCATGACCCTCGCCATGGACAGACAGGTTACCAAGGGCATCTACTGGCTGAATATGAAAGATCCTGCACCCTATGGTGCAGTCGTCACTCATACTAATTTCATCCCAAAGGAAAGATACGGTGAGCATATCGTTTATCTTGCATCATACTTCTCGGGACTTGTTCCCCCTCAGCTGGATGAACGGATGTTATCAGACTTCTGCCAGCGTTTTTCGGTAGCCGAACACGAGATCCACTGGCACAGGATGGCAGTGGATCCGTGGGCAGGTCCGGTCTATACCACGGGGTACCGGTCACTCATCCGGGGTTACGAAAATGCGGGCATGTATTCGGCGGGGATGTTTTCGGCAACGAATTATCCTGAGCGAAGTATGGAGGGATCCGTAAGGGCCGGGTTGGAGGTTGCTGAAACAATCAGGCAACGGAGCGTTCATGACGGTAACTGAAGTAACCGCGATTATTCCGGTTTTTAATGACCGGAAATCGCTGGAAATTGCAATCCCGGCTTCAATTAAATCCCTTTCGGAGATCACCCCGTCATTTGAGATACTTATTGCCGAAGATGGAAGCTCCGATGGCAGTGCAGAACTGGTAAATGAATACAAAAAACAGGATTCAAGAATAAATCTCCTTCATAGTAACGACCGACAGGGAAGAGGGCGGGCACTGAACAGAGCAATCCGAGAGGCCCGGGGAAATATCGTGTGTTATTATGATGTTGATCTCGCTACTGACATGCGTCACCTGCAGGAACTGATCGGTGCGATCCGCCAGGGATATGATATTTCCACAGGGTCACGGCTCATGCCGGATAGCGATATTGTGCGCACCGGGGGAAGGGAGATTGCCAGCAGGTCCTATAACCTCCTTGTGCGCACGATGCTTGGAAGCAGGGTTTTTGATCACCAGTGCGGGTTTAAGGCTTTTAACCGCGAACGTATTCTCACCATTCTCCCAGCCATACGCGATAACCACTGGTTCTGGGATACGGAGATCCTTGTCAGGGCCCAGAAAAAGGGTTACAGGGTCCGGGAATTCCCTGTCCACTGGCGTGCGGGAAAAGGAACTACAGTCAGACTAAAAGATGTGTTTGCAATGGGCTCAGCAATCATGAGACTCTGGTGGCAGATTCATGTATCGAAAGATTAGCGCAATCGTTGTCCCGACACTGATAGCCGTCGGTATAATAGCCTATATGCTATATAGCGTCTGGGATCAGCTTCTCGTCGCACTCCAGCATATGATACCTGCATACCTCGTCGTGGGGGTTACGATCTGTCTCTGTGCCTGGTGGATCCGCGGCTGGCGCTATCATACGATTCTTAAAGGCCTGAATTACTCAGTGAGTGTGAAGGTCTCAACTGCCTGCATTTTTGTCAGCCAGACCGTCAATCTCGTTGTCCCGGCAAGGCTGGGGGATTTTGTCCGGGTCTTCATACTCAAGCACGAATACAACACCACGTATTCCGAAGGGGTATCTTCCCTTGTAGTCGAACGGGTCTTTGATGTTATCACAGTGGCATTTCTGGGTGCGATCTCGCTGTTTTTTGTCCTTAACGCACCTTCGGGGTTTCTAACGTTCATTATCGTACCTCTTGGAGCGGGAGTTGTATTTTTTGCATTTCTCCTGATCATCGGGAACTTCTCCTCAAAAAATAAGTACATTGTGATAATCCTCAACATGCTTCACGAAATAAAACGTGCCTCGCTCACGCCAAGATCCATCGTTCTGTTGGGAACATCTTCCGTAGTGGCCTGGTTACTGGACATCCTGGCATGCGTAGCTGTCGTGAGGATGTTTGAACAGCAGATCCCGTTTGCAGTAATCGTCCTTGCGGTAGTAATCGGAAATCTTGTAAAGGCAGTACCCCTGACACCGGGGGGCATTGGCACCTATGAGTACGCTCTGTATACAACCTTCACGCTCGTCGCGGGTGTTGCCCTTGCAACTGCTACCCTGATCGCAATAATCGATCACCTTGTCAAAAACCTTGTAACCCTCGTCGGGGGAGTCATATCGAATTATTATTTCGGTGACTGGGTGGTACCCAGCATAAAAGAGGCACTTGCTGAAAAATTCGGAGGGGGGGAAACAACCTGACTCCTGAACAGCAGATATTTTCCGTGATCATCTGGCTGGTTGTCCTCTTCCTGTTGCAACTTTCCGTGTACCCGTTATTGAAAAAGACGTTTGGCGCGTTTTCATTTCCTATCTCGTTTCCGGTCTCGATACTTGCATTCACCATTGTATCCTGGTACTGTGGCCTTGCCAGAATTCCCGTCCAGGCAGCACTCGTGCCATTCCTTACTCTCATTGCCTGGCACATTTACCATCGCAACTACCGTATCGATGAACTGAAAGCGGAATGGCACTGGGTGGCACTCTTCCTTATCCTCTTCTTCCTCATGCTGGATGTGCGGTTTGTCAACCCCACCATCTCTTACGCCGAGAAATTTATGGACCACGGGTTTCTTGCATCAGTCATGAGAAACCCAGTTGTACCTCCGCTCGATCCATGGTTTTCAGGAGGCACCCTCAATATATATTATTATCTCGGGTACTGGATGTTCGGGTGCTTGGCAATTGTAAGCGGTGTCCCTTCGAATGTTGCGTTCAACCTGGCCCTGCCGACAGTCTTTGCTCTTGCCGGAGTAGTCACGTACGCGATAGGAACCCTGCTGCTCGAGCGGTTCCGGTGGGTTACACTGCTTATCTTTTTCTTACCGAATCCTTCGTTCTTTTACAACATGGCACTCGGTGAGCCACTGACTTCCGTCGTGTGGAACAGTACACGGACGATTGCAAATACGATTAACGAATACCCGCTGTTCTCATTTATCTGGGGGGATGTCCACGCACATGTAATTTCCATCTTCAACCAGGTCTTCCTGATATTCCTGCTCCTCTTCGCATACAAACGCTGGGAAACTCTCGATTCGCAGGGAAAATGGCTCGTCTGCATCTTGTCCGCATTGAGTCTTGGATCCATGCCGTTGATCAATACATGGGACGTGTTAATCTACGCACCCCTGACACTGCTCTTCGGTCTGCTTATTCTCTGGAGGAACAGGACCTCCCTTCGCAATATCACACCGTGGATTTACCTGTGCGCAGTCCCACCTCTTGCTATCCTGTGCTATCTTCCGTTCTACATTGAGCTGCAGACCAATACCGGGGGGATCGGAATTGTGCCTTCCTCATTATCATCCAGCGTCCCGGAATTTCTGCTGGTCAACGGCCTGTTCATTGCCATCTTTGTAGCAGTCCTTCACCGTGAGATCATCAGACGCCCAAT
>Ga0074046_10000690_pt1 | contig 30856 bp, 29 predicted proteins | sample BogForMeECP23OM3_FD_94441 | JGI IMG/M metagenome (GOLD analysis project Ga0074046, IMG submission 94441) | Bog forest soil microbial communities from Calvert Island, British Columbia, Canada - Bog Forest MetaG ECP23OM3 | ecosystem: Environmental > Terrestrial > Soil > Wetlands ... | reverse complement strand
CGACCCTGCTCCGGAACACCCTTGACGGTGCAGCTTCTCAGGGAGCAGAAACGGAACTGGTCCACCTCTATGATCTGGACTACACCGGCTGCACCAGCTGCTTTGCGTGCAAACTGAAAGGCGGGAAGAGCTACGGGAAATGTGCCGTGCAGGACGGGCTGACTCACGTTCTTGAAGAGATACCGGATGTTGACGCCCTCATACTCGGCTCCCCCATCTATTTCGGGACTGTGACCGGTATGATGCGGTGCTTCATGGAGCGGCTGCTCTTCCCTTACCTCGCGTACACCAGCCCCCCCTCATCCCTTTTCAAGAGAAAGATCCGGACCGCGTTCATTTACACGATGAACGTATCGGAACAACTGATGAAGGAGTACCATTACACCGTGCATACCGGTCTGAATGAAACTGTTCTGAACCGCACGTTCGGGCATGCCGAATCCCTCTTCTCCTTCGAGACCCTCCAGTTCGAGGACTATGAAAAGGTAGTCTTCAGCTATTTCGACCCGGAGGAGCGGAAGGAACGGCGCAGGACCGTCTTCCCTCAGGACTGCAGGTGGGCGTTTGAACTGGGGGTGAGGCTGGGAAAAGCCCGGTAAACCGGGTACACGCCTATTCCGGATATACGAGTCGGTTTTTTGTGCAACGAATGTGTTTTGTAAGCGCTCGCGCTGCCTGCGTTCCTGCCATTCATGGAGTTCACACAGTCTTCACCCCCCTAGGGGGCCCCTGCCACCTGCGTGAAAAAATGCCCGCCCCTCCCTATATCAATGGGGGGGAATCCTTACCCCCCTCCACGAATTCGTCCGGCGTGAGCTAATGAATTTTTGTCAAATAAACATTTGATAATCAATTGTACATTTGACTATCAAATGTACATCTCACTCATGCGTTTCGCGGTTTGATCTCAGCGAGCTGCAACGCGAGCTCACCATTGACAGTAATCCGGTAATATTTTTCTTTTCTGCCGCTATCCGGACCGGGTACTTCCCGGATCATATCCCAGCTCGCAAGAGTATTGAGCAGGCTTGACAGCGTCCCCTGGCTGAGCCTGGGTATAATGGCCTTCTTTCCTGTGTTCACGTCGGTCTTGCCGGTGACATTCGGGATGACGTTCACCCCCTTCTTCCGCACCGGCACATAGAAGGATTCCAGCTGGGTGAAAATATAATGACGGGGCAGCACCCTGCCCGAAGCCTCCTGTTTTCCCGGTGTGTGTGCAAGGGTCTGGAGGATCCGGATGTAGTTCAGGTTTGCAGCCACGTTCACCGCAGGTATCTTCGGCACCGCAAGTTTTGCGTTCTCTGCCCCATCCTTCCGCCCGCCAAACGCATAGAACGCGTTCCCGCCTACCCAGAGCGAGATGGCGAAGAGGGCCATGGAAAGATCTTTCGATCCGGCCGTGAGATCGAACGAGAACTTTGCGCCAGGATGCTCCTTCCGGATCTTCATGACAGCATCGCGTGCGGACACGTCAGCCGGTGGTACGACGTACACGAGCGAGGCAGGGATCGCAAGCGTCGCCGAGAGGGATTTGACTTTTGTCACCTCTTTCCGGGCCGCCTCTTTCTGTTCGCGGACAGCGCCTTCGTCCCGGAGGCTGTTGGTATAGAGCTCTGTATCGGCAAAGACGAACGTCTGCGTGATGTCCGGATAGTCGCGGACGGTTGCGGCATATGACGGGTAGATGTTCTCTCCTGCGCTGATGATGTGGACGTGCTCCTGCCGGGCCATGATCAGGGTCGGAGCGCGGAAAATAAAATCCTGTCGTATAATAACCATTATATTTTTAGGGAATTCAGGAAGACCGGCAGTATCTGATGCATGCAACCGGCAGGATCGCAACCTGCCCGTTCATGGCGAAAAGGAGGAGGCAGGGAAATTCTTACTTACCCGCTGATAACTGATCCGTCGAATTTGTACTGCCAGTACCTGTACTCTCCGGCGGCGTACCGGTCTGGTTATTCTCTGGAGTTTTGAAAACAGCTTCCGCCAGTTCCTTGAGCTGGGCAGTAAATGATGACTCGGAATACCCGGTTAGGAACGCCAGCGCACAGTAGAACATGACGGTTTTTGTCGTGAACAGGGTTTCGGCCACGGGCTGGCTGGTCCCGGATAATGTCATGAGCCCACCGGCAATAAAAAAGAATGCAAAAGAACCGTAGACAATGCCGATGAACGGGCGCATGATATACCACCAGACTGCGTTGAGGTCGAAGTCGTTCTTCAGGAGGTGTTTGGTATACCCGTATATGCTGAAAGCAAGCCCTCCGAGACCGCCGGAACAGGCCACGTAAATGATCAGTTTGGTCATGTCATCAAGCCCTGCAGGGTAGAGCCGTGTCATAATGGCGATCCCTGCGAGGACTATGATGAAGCAGATCGTGTAATACCCGATCTGTCGGATCCTCGCCCGCTCATCATCAGGGTATTCCCGCTTCTGCGGAGTTCTTTCAGTGAGATTTTCTGCCATATCCATCACTCAATTTTTCTTATTTTATATATGTTACCTATGAAGCAGGCTATTATAATATTTTTGCAATGACTCATGGGCCAAAAGAGAATACTATCGGTGATTGGTCGCCGGTAAATGGGATTCCCGGCAGTACCCCAAAGAACCAAAATAGTCAAAGCACCGGCCCTGATTATGCGGCTTTTTCTCGCCAATACTAGAATCGATAATGGCTCATACTGTCACAGAGTAACAACGGTATTCTGTTGATGGCTGGGATTCTATTGATTGGCCTCGCTACCCTTATGATCCCGGTAAGGGCGTCGAATACATATTTTCCGTTGAGTTCGAGCCCATCCGGCACATAGTTTTGTATCGATGACTACCGATGTGATAATATCACGAGCACATATGCCACAGATTAATACACTTATCATAGCATCTCCGCGATCAGGATCTGCGGTACAATGCTCTTTATCAGGAAAAGAGCGTGATTAAAATTCCTTTTTCCCTGATCCGGCATCAGATATCGACGAATATCCAGGAACGGATCTTTTTGCGTCCTGCTATCCTCCATCTCCTGTTAGTATGAAGGCGCGCTCTTTGTTGTATCCTTCATCCATCCCGTTACGGATAGTATGTCCTGTCCTGCGTTAACCCGGGGGAAAATAGTACCGATAATTCCGGAGTGGACCGATGAGAGAAGAGAACCATACGGCACTGGATGACTTTCTTGAACGTGGGGCTCAGTGAAGACAGTCTTCGGGGCGGACCTGGGGATCTTCTCGTACCGGACAAAAGGGGCACGGGAGTTTAGTGAGATGGTGACCAATGGGATATACCCCCTGTCAGGGCGCTCCGGGCGGCGACGGGCATGGCTGCAGAACTCCTGCAGAGGGACAACATTGGCGTACTTACCCCGGGAAGATCTGCTGATATCGTTGCCATGCCGGGGAATCCATTTGAGGATATCGTGGTCACGGAAAGAGTGGATTTTGTCATGAAAGGCGGTGTTGTTGTGAAGAGGGTCGGGACTCCCGTATCCTGATTCCAGTGTTCTGATTTCCTGTCCGTGGTCAGAAAATTAAGGATTCGGCATCTGGAATTTTTTAATCGTGAAAAAACCCGGAAAACCCATATTTTCGACATCAGAGAAAATCGATCTTTTTTTATATGGGTACACTAATATGTCTATTTCGCATTCCCGGAAATTACCATGCCTGATGTGCTCTACGTTGACGATGAACCAGCCCTTCTGGATCTCGGTAAAACCTATCTTGAACTTTCAGGCCATCTCCAGGTTTATACCGCTACGTCTGCCAGAGAAGCGCTGGAGAAGATGCAGCATCAGGACTATGCCGGAATCATTTCCGATTACCAGATGCCCGGCATGGACGGCATCGAGTTCCTCCGCCTTATCCGGGCGCGTCACAAGAACCTCCCTTTCATCCTTTTCACCGGAAGGGGCAGGGAAGAAGTTGCAATCGAGGCACTGAACAGCGGTGCAGATTTCTACCTCCAGAAAGGAGGTGAGCCGACTTCCCAGTTCGTCGAACTTGAATATAAGCTCAAGAACGCCATTGAACGGAAACGGATGCAGGACGAGCTGAATGAATCACAGCAGCGGATGGCAGATATCATCAATTTCCTTCCGGACGCGATGTTCGTTATCGACCAGGGCAACAAAGTGATAGCCTGGAACAGGACGATGGAGGAGATTACCGGGATCCCGAAGGAATCGATCCTTGGAACCGGGGACTATTCCCGGGCCATCACCCGTTATGGGGGGAAGATCCCCCACATCGTGGATCTCGTCATGAACAATGACAGGACGAATGAATCACAGGCTTCTAGCACGGAAAGGAAAGGGGATAAAATCACGTCAGAGTTCCACAGCCCTGCCGTTTATAATGGGAGGGGGGCGCACCTCTGGCTCGTTGCCTCCCCGCTCTATGACACGCGGGGCAGCGTAATCGGTGCAATCGTTGCTCTCCGGGATGTCACCGAACGAAAGGAAGCGGAAGAAAAACTGAACCGCATGAACGAGGACCTGCATGCAGCATATGAACAGCTGACTGCAACCGAGGAAGAGCTGCGCCAGAACTACGACGAGCTCAGCAAAAGCGAACAGGCACTCCGCCGGAGCGAGGAGCGGTACCGGAACGTTGTCGAGGACCAGACAGAGTTCATCTGCCGGTTCAACCCGGACGGGAAACTCACGTTTGTCAACGATGCGTACTGCCGGTATTTCGACCTCGACAAAACCGCATGTATCGGGACGAAACACACGGTTGTCATTCCCCCAGAAGACCTGCAGCGGATGAAACGGCATCTTTCAGCGTTCACTCCTGAAAACACCGTTGGTATTATCGAGCACCGGATCATCATGCCTTCAGGAGAGGTGCGCTACCAGCGCTGGAGCGACCGTGCGGTCTTTGATACGAACGGCCGGATCATCGAATTCCAGTCAGTGGGCAGGGATACGACCGACCGCATGGTCGCGGAAGAGAAGCTGCGGCTCTCGCATGCCGATCTCAATACTGCCTACGCGCAGCTGACTATGAACGAAGAGGAGCTGCGCCAGAACTTCGATGAGCTCAGCAAAAGCCAGCAGGAACTCCGTCTCAGTGAAGAGCGGTACCGGAACGTTGTCGAGGACCAGACGGAGTTTATCTGCCGGTTCACGCCGGATGGGAAACTCACGTTCGTCAACGATGCGTATTGCCGGTATTTCGGGAAGAGCCGGAAAGAACTTGTCGGCGCTCTGTGCCCGCCCGAGATTCCGAAAGAAGATATGGGGATTGTCAAAGCGCATTTCTCTTCCATAACACCGGCTCAGCCGGTAGCGACTATCGAACACCGGATCCGGATGCCGGACGGCGGGATCCGCTGGCAGCAATGGTCGGATCGCGCCGTATTCGATGAAAACGGCAAGGCGGTGGAGTTCCAGTCCGTGGGGAGGGATATCACCGACCGCAAGCGCACTGACCAGGCACTCTTCGAGGCAAACAAAAAACTCAACCTGCTCTCGGTCATAACCCGGCACGACATCCTCAACCAGCTGACCGGGCTCCATGGATATCTGGGGCTGACCGAAGAAATAATCACGGATCCTGATGCCAGAAACCTGATTGAAAAAGCGATGCAGGCGAGCGAGGTGATCAAAAGCCAGATCCTGTTTACCCGGCAATACCAGGACATTGGCGTGAGGAATCCTATCTGGCAGAATGTCTACAGCTCTGCGATGAACGTATGCCAGGACGGCGTTTTCTCCCATGTTTCCATAGACGAATCCTTATCATGTATCGAGATCTTCGCCGACCCGCTTCTGGAAATGGTATTTTACAACCTTTTTGAAAATGCCGTGATGCACGGCGGCACCATTACAAGAATACGGGTTACCGGAGAAGCGGCTCCCGACGGTTTCAACCTGATAATCGAGGATGACGGGAGAGGGATCCTGCCTGAAGACAAGCAGAAGATTTTCGGAAAAGGGTTCGGCTCCCATACCGGCCTCGGGCTGTTCCTCGTGAAGGAGGTTCTTGCGATCACCTCTCTGGTAATCCGGGAGAGCGGTGAGTATGGCAGGGGCGCCCAGTTCAGGATCCATATGCCGGATGGAATGTTCAGGAAGACCAGAGAACAGGAAGCACGGTAGAGACACGTTCCGGAGCCCGCGGGCGAGCGTGGAATGGAGGATCTGCGATTGCTCTCTGGCGTATACCTGACAGGATGCGGTCGTATGAACCAGTTTTCAGGATAATCGCACAGCGTTCGCACCCGATTCCACAGGGAGACCTTCGGCCGCCTGAAAACGGCAGTCCCCCTCGTGTCCCGAGGACGGCTTCGCAGTCATCGTACAGCCCGTGGCGACTGCACGATACTTCGGGCAGGGACCGTCTTCACGAACCGTCGGTGACATTACTCCGCCTTGTCCTGTCAGCCTGTCTCTTCCTGCAGGGAGCTGTTCTTTTTTTGAACCGGGCAGAATAAATTAACGGGAGACGACGCCCGGAAGGTAATCCTGCCAGCAGATTTCAGATATCAGGAGCGGATTGCGGGCAAGGGAATATGAGGGACAACGTGAGAATAGATCGTATGCAGGGGAGGTCCTGACACATGGCAACTGATCCGGTCTGTCTGGCAATCGTAGATGAAGACGATGCGAAAGTAACGAGCACGTATAAAAACCAGAAGTATTACTTCTGCTGCAATTACTGTAAAAAGCAGTTCGAAGAGAACCCGAAGCGGTATACGCGGCTCTCCATTGACATGAATGTCGATCTGGGAAGCTGTTCGTGACCTGAAAGGTGATCATACTCCCTTCCCACTCTGGGGCGTCCTTTCAAGATTCCGGGATATTCAACACAGTTGCAAGCAAACTGCCTCCATAAGCAAAAAGCATCCGGGGCAGGGGGCCCGTTCGGCGGGAATACCCGGGCTGTGCTGCCAGCTGATCGGCAAACCCGGAAAGGAACTTTTTTGTACACCTTGTCATGGTGCTGAAGGGTTTCAGGAGACACCTCTGTTTTCATTCTGTTCGTGAAGTCACCTGCCGGTTACCGGATCTGCCGGGAAACGGTCAGGGAAAACCGGAAACAAAAAGCTCTGGACAGAGAAATAACAGCCGGAATTCAGGTGCAGTTCCAGTCTGAACGATAACCTCCGAAGGGCAACGCGAAAAGAAAAAAATTAGATGAAGAGCGGCACGAGCACGAGCGTCAGGGTCGCGAGGAGCTTGATGAGCACGTGGAGTGACGGGCCCGCGGTGTCCTTGCACGGGTCGCCGACGGTGTCTCCGATGACTGCTGCCTTGTGGGCATCGCTACCCTTGCCACCATGGGCGCCGGACTCGATGTATTTCTTGGCATTGTCCCATGCACCGCCAGCGTTGTTGAGGATGAGGGCGAGGAGAATGCCGGCGATGGTGCCGACCATCAGGAACCCTGCGAGCGCCTCGTATTTCAGGGTGACGCCGATGATGATGGGGAACGCGACAGCGATGATGCCGGGCAGGACCATGTTCTTGAGCGCACCGACCGTGGTGATATCGATCACGCGGGCGTAGTCAGGCTTCTTGGTCCCTGCCATGATGGCCGGGTCCTTGAACTGCTCACGGACCTCGGAGATGACACACTGTGCGGTCTTGGAGACCGCCCTGATGGCGAGGCTCGCGAAGAGGAAGATGAGCATTGCACCGAGCAGGGCACCGACAAATACCGGGACTGCTGCAAGGTTAACGGTGGTAAAGGGCTTGGAGATCAGGTGGGCCACGTCGTTCATGTAAGCGTTGAAGAGCAGGAAGACGGCGAGCGCTGCGCTGCCGATTGCATACCCCTTGGTGAGCGCTTTCGTGGTATTGCCCGCGGAGTCGAGCCGGTCCATGCGCTTGCGGACGGATTCGGGGGCCTGGCTCATCTCGACGATACCGCCAGCGTTGTCGGCGATAGGGCCGAAAGTGTCCATGGCAAGGACGTAGGCACAGACCGAGAGCATGCCAATCGTCGCTACGGCAGTACCATACAGCCCGCCGCTGGCAATACCGCTCATGGTACCGAGTGCGTAGGAGGTGAGGAGGGCGAGGCCGATGACGATCGCGGGGATGGCGGTGGTCTCAAGCCCGACCGAAAGTCCGGAGATGATGTTGGTCGCTGCTCCGGTCTCTGACGCGTCGGCTATCTCCTGTACGGGGCGGTAGTTGTGATCGGTGTAGTAGAGCGTCACCCGGAGGAAGACAACCGACATCAGGATACCAACGAGACCGGCGTAGAAGAACCAGATGTTCCCGAGGAGCCACATGGTGCCGATGTAGAAGAAGATAGCGGCGATGATGGCAGTGATATAGTACCCGCGGTTGAGGGCGACCATCGGGTCGGCGTCGTCCTTTCCGCGGACGGAGAGGATGCCGATCATGCTTGCGATGAGGCCGAAGGCGCACATCACGAGCGGGAAGAGGATGCCGTTGATGCCAAAGACCGGGAAGAGCGCCACACCGAGGATCATCGCACCGATGTTTTCGGCTGCGGTTGATTCGAACAGGTCAGCGCCACGCCCGGCACAATCGCCTACATTGTCACCGACAAGGTCTGCGATGGTCGCGGGGTTCCGGACGTCGTCCTCAGGAATACCTGCCTCGACTTTGCCCACAAGGTCTGCTCCGACGTCAGCGGCCTTGGTGTAGATACCGCCGCCGAGCTGGGCAAACAGGGCGACAAACGACGCACCAAAACCGAACCCGACAATGATGAACGGGGTCTCGGTCGGGTTTGCACCAAGGGCATAGAAGGTGAGCGAGACACCGAGGAGTGACATCGCGGTTATGATCAGCCCGGAGACCGCACCGCCCCTGAAGGAGATGTCGAGCGCTTTTCCGGAGCTGGTCTGTGCGGCCGATGCCGTGCGGACGTTTGCACGGACTGCAATGGACATGCCGATGATGCCTGCCATCGCACTACAGAACGCACCGAACAGGTACGCAAGGGCAGTGTCGATTGCCAGCTGCTGCTGACCCGAGATGAAGTACACCGCAAAGATGACCACAGCGAGTATGATTGCCAGGATAGCAATAGTCGAGTACTGTCGTTTGATGAATGCTTCTGCACCCACCCTGATTGCATCCGCGACCTCGCGCATCTTCGGCGTGCCCTCATCCTGAGAGAGGACACTGCGCGCGAGGAATGCCGCGACGATCAATGCAATAACGCTTACAATAACCACAAATGGTAACGCGAATTCAAACATTCCCAAACCCTCCTGCCATGCTGCCCCTGCTCCCGGTTGCGACTGGACGACCGAACCCCGACTGAATGAATGAACAGCCGGAACCGGGACGCGGGACAGACACATCAGGTATCATGTATTGGCATCAGCAGTAACCTGCTCAAATGACCCAAAGGAAGGTGCAATGGCTCCGGGGCTCACCCCGAACACGTCCATATCCCATCCTAAGAGATTATTAGTACATTTTTGAAACATTAAACTTTTATCCCCTCCTGAACTATCAGAAGAATCTGCACCAGACCGCATCAGGTTCCATGAGGAGTTCCTGGATCTCCGGTATTTTCCGGAATTCCGGTGGATTCTATTTTTCCGGTCCCGGCCATTTTCCGGAACAATCCTGTTATTTGAAAGGGAAATACGGGGCCGTGCACAATTCAATATGATTAATAATGAAAAATTCCCATATTCAGAGAGGGTGGATAGTTCGTGCAGATTTCGCAGTTTTTAGTGTTCCTCATTCTATTCCCATTAATTACGGCGCTGTTTATGGTTCTTGTGCGGCGCGATGCGGATCGCAACTGGATCGTCAGGATCTCCGCAGTGGTTATTGCCCTGATAACGCTGTACCTGCTTTTCGTCGCATTTGATCAGGGATCGCTCTATTTCGCGTTCGGTTCCGAACAGGTCGGGCAGCTCATGTTCGTTATCGAGCTGCTGCTTGCAGTCTTTATCCTGTACCTGGGTCTAAAATACCGTAAATCCTTCACTGTCGCCCTGATACTGGTCCAGGCAGGCCTGCTCATATTCTTCGAGACCGGCCTTATTCCCGGAATTCATCCGGTCAATAACCTCTTCATCGACCAGTTCTCGATCATCATGGCGTTGATCATCGGGATCATCGGAAGCCTCATCTGCGTATACTCGCTGGGCTACATGGACACGTACCACCAGCTTCACCCTGCAATCAAAGACCGGAGGAACCTGTTCTTTTTCATCATGTTCGTCTTCCTTGCAGCGATGTTCGGTCTCATCTTTTCCAATAATCTCATCTGGATGTTCTTCTTCTGGGAGATCACCACCATCTGTTCGTTTGTCCTGATCGGGTATTCGCAGACACCGGAAGCCACCAACAATGCGTTTCTTGCCCTTTCCATGAACCTTCTTGGGGGAGTTGCGTTCATGGCTGCACTGGTCTATATCGCCCTGATGGACCCTTCCGGCAGGTTGTTTGAACTCAATACCCTCATAACCTCGGGATACGTCATAGCTCTAGTCCCCGCAGTCCTCATCAGCTTTGCCGGCATCACCAAAGCTGCCCTTATGCCGTTCTCCTCCTGGCTTGTCGGGGCAATGGTGGCACCGACACCGGTCTCGGCCCTGCTGCACTCGAGCACCATGGTGAAGGCCGGTGTGTATATTATTGTCCGGTTCGCACCGGTCCTGTCCGGGACTCCTGAAGGCCTCATGATAGCGCTCGTGGGGGGCATCACGTTCCTCCTCGCCTCCTGTATTGCCATATCCCAGAGTAATGCAAAACGGGTGCTTGCCTATTCAACGATCGCCAACCTCGGTTTGATCGTCGCATGCGCAGGAGTAGGGACCTACAACCTCATGTGGGTCGCGATCCTTCTGATCATATTCCATGCCATCGCAAAATCGCTCCTCTTCCTGTGCGTCGGTACGGTCGAGCACAGTATCGGCAGCAGGGATATCGAGGATATGGGGGGGCTCATCGAACGCATGCCGAAGGTCGCTCTCATGATGTTCATCGGCATGGCCGGGATGTTCCTCGCACCCTTCGGTATGATCATCTCCAAATGGGCAGCCATCGAAGCCTTCACCGCGGCACCGTTCGGCCTCGTCTTCATTACCATCCTCGCCTTCGGAGGGTCGGCAAGCCTCTTCTTCTGGAGCAAGTGGATGGGGAAGATCATCTCCGTCATGCGGAACCAGGTAAATGTCGAGGGCAGCATAAAAACGGAGATGTGGGCGGTCTTATCCATCCTTACCGCACTTGTCGTTGTCGTCGCCCTCATCTTCCCCCTGATATCGTCGATGCTGATTGAGCCGTTCGTGATGCATATTTATGGGGAAACAACCCGTCTTGCGCAGGCAAACCTCACCATCATGATCCTGATGCTGGCACTCCTGATGATCATGCCGTTTTCCATGCTCTTCCAGCGGCGCGACCAGATCCTTACGCACCCGTACATGGGAGGGAGGCCGACGGTTGGAGAGATGAAGTTTGCAGGATCGATGGGTACGACCCGGGACCTCGTCCTCTCGAATTACTACATGCGGAATTATTTTGGTGAGGAAAAACTCTTCATGATCGGAGTCCTGCTCTGCTGGGGCCTCGTGCTCATTGCCGGTGTCATGCTTGCGGGGGTGATCCTGTGATTGACGAACCCTGGTCCTCCATCCTCAGTGCGGCAGTGTACATCCTCCTTGCCCCGGTGATAGGCGGGCTCGTTGCCGGGATCGACCGGAAGGTGACCGCCCGGATGCAGGGGCGGGTCGGACCACCGGTAATCCAGCCATTCTACGACGTGGGCAAGCTCTTCGAGAAAGAGAACCCGGTGGTGACGACGACCCAGAACTTCTATGTACTGAGTTACCTTGTCTTCATGGTGGTCGCGGGAGCATTGTTCTTCTCGGGAGGGGACATGCTGCTCGTCATATTCGCGTTCACGCTCTCGCACATATTCCTCGTACTCGGGGCCTACGCGTCGTACTCTCCCTACAGCCATATCGGGGCGGAACGCGAGCTCATCCAGATCATCGCCTACGAACCGATGATCATTTTCACGGCGGTAGGGATGTACATGGTCACCCACAGTTTCAACGTGAGCGCCATCGTATCGTCCGGTATACCCATCATCATGTTCCTGCCAGGCGTCTTCATCGGCTACCTGATCGTCCTCACGATCAAGCTGAGGAAGTCACCTTTCGACCTCTCCACCTCCCACCATGCGCACCAGGAGATCGTCAAGGGTGTCACGACCGATTTCGCAGGCCCCAACCTCGGGAAGATCGAGATCGCCCACTGGTACGAGTACGTATTCCTGCTCGGGGTGGTCTACCTCTTCTTCGGATTCAATCCCCTTATCGCCGTTGCCGCGATCATCGTCGCCTATTTCCTTGAGATACTCATCGACAATACGACGTCGCGTGTCAAATGGCAGCTGACGTTGCGGAGCGCGTGGCTTGTTGCAGGGACGCTCGGTATTGTAAACCTCGGGGTCCTCTATTACCTGAGGATGGTGGTCGCACCATGACCTACCTGAAAAAATCTCCCTGGATAATCCACTATGATGCCTCGTCCTGCAACGGTTGCGATATCGAAGTCCTGGCAGCCCTGACACCTCTCTACGATGTGGAACGGTTCGGGATCGTCAATACCGGTAACCCGAAGCATGCCGATATCTTCCTCGTTACCGGGAGCGTCAATGAACAGAACCGGCAGGTGCTCATCAACACGTATGAACAGATCCCGGACCCGAAAGTCGTAGTCGCAATCGGCATCTGCGCTACCTCCGGCGGGATCTTCCGGGAATGCTACAATGTGATGGGCGGCATTGACAAGGTCATCCCTGTCGATGTCTACGTCACCGGCTGCGCAGCCCGCCCGGAATCGATCATCGATGGCGTGGTACAAGGCTTGGGAATTCTTGAATCCAAACGACTGGCAATGGCAGAAAAGAGAGCGGGCAGCCGGGCGAAAGCGGGTGATGCGGTTTGACAACACAGGAACAGACAATCATACCCATCGAAGTCGGAAAACTTTTCGGCGGTGTCGAGCAGTTCAGGAATGAGGGATACCGCCTTGTCCAGATCGGCTGCACGAAAGTCGGCGACGTATTCGAGATCAACTACTCCTTTGACAAGGACTTCGTCTTCAAAAACCTGAGGATCACGGTCACCGCTGAAACGGAAGTTCCCAGCATCTCGGGGATGTACTGGGGGGCATTCGTGTACGAGAACGAGATGCACGACCTCTTTGGTATCCAGGTCAGGGGCATGAATATCGATTTCAAGGGGACCTTCATCCGGACTGCGATACAACACCCGTTCGGAGTCTCCATATCGAAAGGAGAGAAACCATGACCAAGCAGATCATCATCCCCTTCGGGCCGCAGCACCCGGTCCTTCCCGAACCGATCCACCTCGACCTCGTCCTGGAGGACGAAAGGGTCGTGGACGTGATCCCCTCTATCGGGTATATCCACCGGGGCTTCGAAAAACTCGTGGAGAAGCGGGAGTTTACCGAGTATGTCTATATTGCCGAAAGGACGTGCGGGATCTGTAGTTTCATCCACGGGATGACGTATTGCCAGGGCATTGAAAAGATCATGAACATCGAGGTGCCCGAACGGGCAGTCTTCCTCCGCACCGTCTGGTCGGAATATTCGAGGATGCACTCCCACCTTCTCTGGCTCGGGCTTTTTGCCGATTCCTTCGGGTTCGAGAACCTCTTCATGAACGCATGGAGGATCCGCGAGCGCGTTCTCGACGTCATGGAACAGACGACCGGTGGTCGGGTCATCCAGGGGGCCTGCAAGATCGGCGGGGTGAGACGCGACATCAGCGGTGAGAAACTCGATGAGATGAAAAAGGGTCTTGACGGCATCGAGAAGGAGATCGAAGGGCTGACGACCGTGTTCCTCCGGGATGATTCGGTCAGGCACCGAACAAAAGACGTGGGGGTGCTCTCAAAAGAGGATGCATACCATCTCGGAGCCGTGGGGCCCACGGCTCGTGCGAGCGGTGTCGATATCGATCTCCGGAAGACAGGGTATGCTGCCTACGGGAAGCTCAAGCTTGAGACCATCACCGAGAGCGGGGGGGACTGCTATGCACGGTGTGTAGTCAGGTCAAGGGAACTGTTCACGTCTATGGATATTATCAGGCAGGCGATTGGAAAGATCCCCGAAGGGCCGATCGATGTGAAAGTGACAGGGACGCCGAACGGAGAATATTTCACCCGAGCCGAACAGCCGCGGGGAGAGCTTGTTCACTACATCAAGGGAAACGGTACGAAATTCCTCGTGAGGTCCCGGATCAGGACCCCGACGCTGACCAATATCCCCCCACTGATCAGGATGCTCCAGGGCTGCGAGCTTGCCGATGTCCCGGTCATCGTGTTGTCCATCGATCCCTGCATAAGTTGTACGGAGCGGTGAGTGCCATGGCATTTTTCGAAATGGTAAAAACGGCATTGAGGACCGTACTCAACCGCCCGGCAACGATCCTCTACCCGGCAGAGCCCGCAAAAAAAACCGCTCTCACCAGGGGGCACGTAACCATCGACGAGAGTAAATGTATCTCCTGCGGGACCTGCCAGCGGAAATGCCCGTCGCAGGCACTGGTGGTCAATAAGGAAGAAAAGACCTGGCAGATCGACCGGCTCCGGTGCGTGGTGTGCAACTCGTGCGTTGACACATGCCCGGTGAAATGCCTGTTCATGGACACCCAGTACTCTGCTCCGGTAACCTCCCGGAGTGTGGAGACGGTCACTATCACGTACGTAAAACCCCCAAAGCCTGAGAAAAAGGATGAGGCAGCGGTATAATACGGCAGAATTGCTGCCGGTATTCCGGTCAGTACCGGGTCAAAACCAAGTCTCTTTTGAGGTTACCGCGGGCCTCTCCAAAACTGAATTGTTCTTCCTGTCCATCGCAAGCCTGTTACGTCGAGGCTGTTATCTCCCGGGGGGCGGGGGTTTCCGGGAACAGCCTGCCAGCATAATTTAAAAAGGTTTATGTTCTCCTTTGTGGAAGATGAACGTATTTAGCACAATATCAGGAAATACGCAGCCTTGTAACGGGAACTGACCAGAAGATCGATACGGTAACCATGCATTCGGCATCCGGAATGTCCGGGTTCGCTGTCGTATCAGGAAGGCCGAGATGACAGATCCTTGCTGTTCTATCCATGCAGTGTCAGTTGTAGATTCCGTTCTTTGCTTTTCACGGTATCCGGGAATGAACCGCCGGAATGTCAGCAGTTCTGCCACCTTTTCAATCCGGGGATCACGTCAAAGGCGTGTGATTACCGATGCCTGACATCGATCTCCTCGTTATATCAGCCCTCGGGATCGCAGCAGTCGTCATGGCAGCTGTTGCCATACTGCAGACAAACCTCATCCGTGCCATTGTTGCATATGCGGTGAGCAGTGCCAGTCTTGCGGCGCTCTTCTTCGTCCTATCCTCGCCGTACGCCGGAGCCTTGGAACTGACGGTCGGTGCAGGGCTTGTCGCGGTCCTCTTCCTGGTGGTGCTCATACTTACCGGCGGGGAAGAGGAAGAGGTGCCTGCATGAGGGCAAAGACGGCCGGTGCGATCATCCTCGGGGCGGCCTTTCTCCTCCTTTTTCTGAGCGCAGTACTGCCGGCTACCGCTGCCTGGCCTGTCGCCCCCCCTCCGGCAGCAGGACCTGGAGGAGCGATGTGGAGCGGTCGTACGTTCGAGGTTGTTGTACAGGGTTTTCTTATCCTGGCAGGTGTCTTCTCGATCCTCCTGCTTCTCGGCCCTGATCGATCCCGGGGGATGCCGCCGTGATCCCGGGCGGCCCCCTGATCCTTGTCGTCTGCGCAGGCGCGCTTTTCGCGGCCGGGCTTGCGGCCCTGATCTCGCGCACGCACCTGATCAAGCTGGTGATGGGGGTCGAATTCCTTGGAAAAGGGGTCAGTCTCGTCTTTATTCTCGGGGGATACCTCGCCGGTGATACGGGGGTCTCCCAGGCGGTCGTTTTCACCCTGATCGTCATCGAGGCAGTGGTTGCCGGCCTGGCTCTCGCGCTGGTGATCCTGCTCAAACGGGCTTGGAAAACGTTTGACAGCGCCACCATATCCCGGCTCGTGCGGGGAGGGAACCTCTGATGGATGTCCAGCCATGGATGCTCGCGCTCATCGTGGCGATCCCTCTTGCTGGTACGGGCGCGGTAATCCTCTTACGGAATCACACCGATGCACGCGAAGCCGCGTCACTCGTTTCCGCCATCCTGACATTCCTTCTCTGTATCCTCTCCCTCCCCTCGGCCTTTGCGGCACAGCCCGTGTCCACGCCCGCGCTCCAGGTACTCCCCGGGCTGGGCCTCCAGTTCAAAGCGGATGCTCTGGGTCTCCTGTTTGCGAGCATCGCCTCGCTGCTCTGGATCATAACCACGGTCTACAACATCGGGTATATGCGGGGGTTGCACGAACATGCCCAGACCCGTTATTATGCGAGCTTTGCCCTCGTCATCGCGGCAGTCATGGGGGTCGCGCTCAGTTCCAACCTCTTCTCGCTTCTGGTCTTCTACGAGCTCATCACGATTGCCACCTATCCTCTTGTCGTGCATACCGAGACGCCTGAGGCGTTTGCAGCAGGCCGGAAATATCTCTTCTATACCCTGAATGGTGGGATCGCGTTCGTGGGCGGTGCCATGATCCTTTTTATCACATCGCACTCGCTCGACTTTGTTGCAGGAGGCGCAGCCGGTATTGCGTCCATTGACCCGGGGTTTGCCCGCCTCGCTTTCATCCTCCTCCTGTCGGGTTTCGCTGTGAAGGCGGCACTTGTACCCCTGCACGGGTGGCTGCCGGACGCCATGGTAGCCCCGACACCGGTCAGCGGGCTGCTCCATGCCGTCGCCGTGGTGAACGCCGGGGTTTTCGGTCTCCTGAGACTGATGCTGTACCTGTACGGACCCGGCCTGATGGCCGGGCTCGGGCTCCAGGATCTTGTCATTGCAGCCGCCGTCATCACGATTATCGTCGGTTCCCTCTTTGCCCTGCTGCAGGATAATTTCAAGCTGCGGCTCGCGTACTCCACCATCAGCCAGCTCAGCTACATGGTGCTGGGCGCCGCAGTACTGCTGCCTCCGGGAATTTCCGGCGTTTCCGACGCAGGGCGGGCAGCGGCCGTGATCGGGGCGACCTATGCCTTTGTTGCCCACGCGTTCGGTAAGCTGACCATGTTCTTTGTCGCAGGTGCGGTATCGGTGGAGACCGGTAAGACCGAGATCTCGCAGCTCGACGGTATTGGCAGGAAGATGCCCTGGGAGTTCGCCGCGTTCACCCTCGCGACGCTGAGTATGGTAGGGCTGCCGCTGATGGCGGGCTTTATCGCCAAGTGGTACCTCTCACTGGGGATCGGTGCGGGAACGAGCGGGGACTGGTGGATACTCCTTATTCTTGTGGCATCGAGCGTCCTGAACCTCGCCTATTTCCTGCCCGTCATTATCCGGGCATTTTTCCGGCCCTCCGGAGATGAGATAATACCTCCTGTCCGCTGGACGCTCCGCGTACCGGTGGTGATAACCGCAGCGGGAGTGGTCATTCTCGGCCTCTGGACTGTTGTCCCGTACAGTCCCTTTGCGCTCTGCGCACAGGTCGCTGCAAGCGTGACCCATACCGCCCTCCTCGTTACCGGGGCCTTCACTCCCTGCCTGGCGGTGCCGCCATTCCTGATCTTCCTGATCGGTGCGCCGCTCGTCCTCGCGCTGTCCGGACGCGCCCGGCAGGGCTGTCTTGTCGTGCTGGGAGGCATTGCCCTTGTTGACGTTCTCCTCCTTCCCGGAGGATACTTCACAGGATCGCTTTCGACCGGCGTGATGCAGTGGAACCTTCCCTTCATGGGATATACCCTGACCCTCATGAGAGTCGACAGCCTCTCGTACCTGATGGGAATCATCTTTGCCACCATCACGTTTTTTGCCATCCTGTATGCCGCAGTTGTGGCAGCACCCCGCCTCCACCTCATCGCTCTCCTCTATGCCGGCGCTTCGCTCGGTGTTGTCTTTGCAGGGGACTGGATCACCCTTCTCATCTTCTGGGAGCTGATGGCAGTCACTTCGACGTTCCTCATCTGGCAGGAAGGCGGGGAAGCGATCGGGGCGGGGTTCCGGTACCTCCTGTTCCACGGGCTCGGGGGGGCCCTTCTCGGAGCCGGGGTTGCGCTGCTCTTTGTCGGAGGAGGATCTCCCATCGTGGGGCCGCTTGCCGGGATCCCGGTCGCCAGCTACCAGTTGTGGGCATCGGTCCTGATCGTGCTGGGCATAGGAGTGAATATCGCGTTCATCCCGCTGCATACCTGGCTTCCGGATGCCTACCCGCGGGCCAACTTCGTAGCAAGTGTCTTCCTCTGCGTCTACACCACAAAAGCAGCGGTCTATCTCCTCGCACGGGCCCAGCCCGGGACAGAATACATCGCCTTCATGGGGGCGCTCATGGCGGTGTATGGCGTAACCTTTGCGGTCTTCCAGAACGACATGCGCCGTCTCCTCTCGTACCATATCATCTCCCAGGTGGGCTACATGGTCGCCGGCATCGGGATCCTGGGATGGCTGGGTGCAGCAAACGGGATCGGGCAGCTCGGCCTTGACGGCGGCATGGCCCACCTCGTCAACAATATCCTCTACAAGACCCTCCTCTTCATGGCAGTCGGCGTGATAATATGGAAGACCGGGGAGAACCTGCTCAGCCGCCTCGGCGGGCTCCAGAAAAAGATGCCGGTGACCGCCCTTGCATTCTGGATCGCCGCGCTTTCGATCTCCGGGGTCCCACTCTTCAACGGGTTCGTCTCCAAAGGAATGGTGCTCATGGCAGCGGAGCATGTGAGCATCTGGATCTGGGTGCTTCTTGAGATCGCATCGTTCGGGACGTTCGTATCATTCCTCAAGCTGGGCTATTTCGCTTTCCTCCGGCCCGGGAAGACGGAGGCTTCGGATCCTCCGCTTCTCATGCAGGCCGGTATGCTCGGAATTGCCGCGTTGTGTATCTTGATCGGGATATACCCTGCCGTCCTTTATGGCATCCTTCCCTACCCGACCACCTACGTGGCATATGATCCGGTACTCTTGGGCGGAACCCTCCTGATCCTGGGGAGTGCAGCCCTCTTCTTCTTCACCGTGGGGAAGAGGTGGCTTGAGCCACACGATATCCATGTAATCGATTTTGACACCGTGTACATGGCCGCCGGGCACGGCGTTACCGCGTGTGCCGGGGGGATTCAGGCCGCATTCAGGGTGAGTTACGGTTATGCAGAAGATGCTGCCGATACCCTTACCCTCATCGGAAGATCTGCCATGAGAGCGGAAAACCGCGATATAAACTGGAACCTGGCGGTCTTCGGGAGCGTGCTGGTGGCCGCCCTTGCTCTCGTCATCGTGGAGGTGGGGCGGTGACACCAGCCGGAATTGCGGTTTCCATCCCCCTGATGGTCGCAACAGGTGGTGTGGTCGTCTACGCTGTCGCGAAATTTCTTCCCGTTCACCTTCGCCGCTGGACCGGAGCGCTCACGGCACTGTGGCTCCTTGCGGTATTCTGCCTTCTCCTCTCGATTATGGTGCGGTCTTCTCCCGGCACCCTTCCGTTTATCGGCCTTACGGGGGGGCTCCTCATCACCGGTGTCGGCACCGTTGCAGCGCTGGCATCCCAGGGGAGTCTCGATCCGGAAGGACCGGTGCACCTGTATTACCCGCTCTTCCTCCTTGCGCTTGCCGGTGCGGTGGCGATCGGGTTCTCCGGGGATCTCTTTACCATTTTCGTCACGGTCGAGCTTTCGGCAATCCCGGTGTATGCTCTGTGCGCCTACCGGCACAAGGAAGACCCGGCGGCACTTCCCTCGGCTATCAAGTACCTCATGCAGGGGGTGGCAGGGACCATCACCGCCCTCCTCGGCGTGGCTATCCTGTATTCCCAGGGGCATACCTTAAGCCTGTCAGCGCTGCCTGTCGCCCTTGCCGGCGGGGACCAGGTGCTCATCATTTTTGCGGCTGTCCTCATCCTGATCGGGTATGGCGTGAAACTTGCGATCTTTCCGCTGCACACGTGGCTTCCGGATGCCTACAGCCGGGCTCCTGTGGGTGTCACCGCCATCATGACCGGGGCAACGAAGATCGGGGTACTGATCGCGTTATTCCTCTCGCTCTCTGCTCTGCCGGGCAGTGCCACGGTCCCCAAAACCGTCGGTATTGTCGTGACATTCTTTGCGGTCATCACGATGACCGCGGGAAACCTCCTCGCGCTCAACCAGCGGGATCTCCGCCGCGTCCTTGCCTATTCAAGCGTGGCCCAGATGGGATACATCCTGCTGGGGTTTGGGATCGGTCTCTTGTATAGCCTGCCGCTGGGATTTGCCGCCGGTCTTTTCTATGCCGTCGCGTACGGGGTGATGAAGAGCGGTGCCTTCATCGCAGCCGATGCATTCACGGAACGTGCCGGGTCTTCCGAGACGGCACGGATGAAGGGGCTGGGTGCCCGGAATCCCGTTCTGGGCATTGCATTTGCCGTGATCATTCTCGGGCTGATCGGACAGCCATTCACCTGCGGCTTTCTGGGCAAGCTGCTGGTTATCCAATCGGGCATCGCCACATTCATGTGGGGAGGGATCGTGCTTGGCCTGATCCTCGAACTCAACACCGGCATATCACTCGGGTACTACGTCCCGATCCTGTCAATACTCCTGTTCCCCCGGAGTGAACCAGATCCTACTGACCAGCCGGCAGTAACCAGACCCGGGATTCCCCTGAGTGTCCTTGCAGCAGTGGTAGTACTGGCGATAGCCACGCTCTACCTCGGGATCTTTCCCGAACCGTTCTATGGCTGGATCTCACATGCATCCGGGCAGATCTTCACGTGGGGGGTGCCATGATGACCCCCTTGGATCTCCTGACCTCGCCGATCCTTGTCCTGGCCTTCGCCCTCGCGGTGGGTTTCCTGATCTATGCGTGGTCCGCTACCATCGCGCCGGCCTTCAGGCCGTCTGCCAACAAGACGATGCCCTATGTCGGTGGCGAAATCGCGGAAGCCCAGACGTTCCAGCCCGGCTACCAGTTCTTCTACGTGGCCCTGTTCTTCGCGGTCGTGCACGTGGCAGCGCTGGTCATCGCGATCGCTCCGCCCGATGCGCCGCTCTGGGGGACGCTGGGGTATCTCCTTGTAATAGCCGTTGCCGTGACCGCACTGAGGTGGGAGCGATGAGCAGGAAGAGACGCATGTTCCAGGGTCCGCCGCACGGGCAACCGTCAGCCCGTAGCGGCATCATGCCGGCCAACCGGCGTATTGCCCCCATCATCGGGTTAATATGTGCCGGCGGAGGTGATGGTACACAATGGCAGCCCCGGCAGCCTCGCTGAGCCAGCGCCTCGTGAACTGGGCGCGGCAGAAATCGCCATGGATTACCATTTTTAACAGCGGAGGGTGCAATGCATGCGATATCGAGATCATCGCCTGTCTTATGCCCCGCTTTGATGTGGAACGGTTCGGGATTCTTTCAAAAGGCTCGCCCCGCCATGCCGATATCCTCATCGTCACCGGTCCGGTCACCCTGAAGCAGGCACCACGGCTCCGCCGGGTCTGGGAGCAGATACCGGAACCGAAATATGTGATTGCCATGGGTGCGTGCGGTGCGGACGGGGGTGTGTTCCATGGCCTGTACCATGTCATGCAGCGCGTGGAGGATGTCATCCCCGTTGACGTCTACGTGGCCGGGTGCCCGCCACGGCCGGATGAGATCATCAATGCCGTAGTGACATGCCTGAACCTCATGAGCGAAGACGCGGCTCACGGCGGGAAGGAATGGCGGCAGAAGAAGAGATCCGAGTTTCCCGGCGGTATGATACCCTCCGTGGAGGCGATGCTATGACCAGTCCGTTAACGCTGGATTTTGTGATGGAAACGATGAAGGGATCCGGGACCGCAGAGCAGGTCCGCTCAAACCGGATCAGGATTACGACGACCCCGAAAAGGGTCCGTGACGCGATAACAACGTCCCGGGAATTACTTGCGTGTGAGCGCCTGATAACGATCAGTGCTGCTGATAACGGCAGGACGCTGGAACTGATCTACCACCTGACCGGCCCTCACCGCACGGTCATCTCCATCGCCGCAGAACTCCCCCGTGATGCACCGGAGATTCCTACGGTGTCCGATATTCTGCCTCCGGCGGGGATCTACGAACGGCAGATCCATGACCTGTTCGGGATTGTCTTTGCGGGGCATCCTGACCTGAAGAGGATCATCCTTGGAGAAGACTGGCCGGAGCATGAGTATCCCCTGCGGAAGGACTGGAAGCCGGGGCCCGATACGTTCTATGGCGGCATCAGGGAGGAGAGGATATAGATGCCGGAAGTGATCGTGCCCATCGGCCCCCAGCATCCCGCCCTGAAAGAACCGGTGAATTTCCGGGTGATAGCCGACGGCGAGAAGATCGTCCGTCTCGAACTTGACATATCCTACACCCACCGCGGCATCGAGAAGGCGGCCGAACAGCGCACCTTCATCCGGGCGCTTCCCCTTCTGGAACGGGTCTGCGGCATCTGCTCCCACTCGCACTCAACGGCTTTTGCCAAGGGAGTCGAGGAGCTGATGCAGCTCACGATCCCCCCCAGGGCCCAGTATATCCGCACGATCATCGGGGAGCTGGAACGGATGCACAGCCACCTCCTCTGGCTGGGTGTCGCTGCGCACGAGATCGGGTTCAATACGCTCTTCATGTGGACCTGGCGCGACCGCGAGGCGGTTCAGGACACGCTCGAGGAGATGTCGGGGAACCGCGTCCATTATGGCATGAACGAAGTGGGGGGCGTACGCCGTGACCTGACGCCCTCACAGGTGAATGCGGCCCTACAGCGCCTGCCCAACCTCGAGGAGCGGATAACCAAGTACGTGGACATGGTACAGAACCAGGAGACGATGCTGCTCCGTTTCCGGGGTATCGGGAAACTTACCAAAGAGGAAGTCCTGAAATATGGCGCAGTCGGCCCCACAGCCCGTGCAAGCGGTGTCGATTATGACATCCGCATGGATGACCCCTACCTGGTGTATGCAGACGTGCCCTGGAACGTGGTGACAGATACGTCCGGGGACGTCTATGGGCGCACCCGCGTCCGCATCGGCGAACTTGCGGAGAGCCTGAAGATCGTCCGCTCCTGTCTCGAACATCTTCCCGAAGGCCCGATCCGTGTCAACCCGCCAAAGACAGCGCCCAAAGGGGAAATTCTTTCCCGGTACGAAGCCCCCCGTGGGGAACTCGTGCATTTCATCCGCACGAACGGGACGGACCGGGTCGAAAGGGTCGACATCCGGACGCCGACGCTGGCGAACTGGACCTCGGTCGCGGCGTGCCTGGTCAACCAGAACCTGGCGGACATCCCCGTTATTGTTGCGGCTATCGACCCCTGCCTGTCGTGCACGTCGAGAATTACCATTGTGGACAAAGGAGACGGAAATACCGGTATCGTGACCTGGGATGAGCTCAGGAGACGGAGCCGGCTCCGCGACCGGCGACAGGAGGGGGCATGACCGACACCCCTCTCATCATAGTGTATATTTTCCTCTTTCCTGGGTTTTTGTTCCTGCTGGCATATGCCATGCTCTTTGAATTTCTGGACCGCAGGATCGCGGCCCGGATGCAGCACCGGGTCGGACCGCCCCTGTTCCAGCCATTCGCGGATTTTGTCAAGATGCTGGGCAAGGAGGTCATCGATCCTCAGGGCGTTGACAGGCCGGTATTTGACGCAGCGCCGGTGATCGCTCTGGCCGCGGTCATGACCGCATTTCTCTACATCCCGGTCGTGAGCGCGAGCCCGCTTGCATTCCAGGGGGATCTGGTCCTCGTTCTCTATCTCATGGCACTCCCGACCATCATCCTCTTTGTCATGGGCTGGCTGAGCCGGAACATTTACTCCGCAATAGGAGGGATCCGTACGGTAACCCAGATGTTCATCTACGAGGTGCCGTTCTTCCTTGCGCTCCTGACCCCCGCCCTGATGGCAGGGACCTGGTCGATCTCGGAGATCGTGAGCTGGCAGCAGGATCACCTGTGGTTTATGGTTCTCCAGCCGATAGGATTTGTCGTTGCACTGATAGGGCTCCAGGCAAAGCTGGAAAGAACCCCCTTCGATATCCCGGAAGCGGAGACCGAACTTGTCGCAGGCCCGTGGACGGAGCTGACCGGGCGCAGGCTCGCCCTCATGCACCTTGCCTCCGATGTCTCCTGTGTTACCGGGTGCGCACTCATCGCGGCACTATTCCTCGGCGGCCCGACGATCCCATGGACCATCGCGCCGGTATGGCTCGGCTGGATTTGCGGCTTTTTCCTCTTCCTCGCAAAAACTCTTGTCGTGCTCCTGATCCTTTCTTCGGTGAAAGTTGCTACAGGCCGTATACGCATAGATCAGCTGAACACCATCGGCTGGAAATATATCGCCAGCGCCGCGCTCGTGCAGGTCGCGGTTGTGCTTGTGATGAACTCCATCCGGGTGGGTGCATGAGCGTCCTTTCCGAGATGCTGCACAATCTCGTATCCAGGCCTGTCACGATCCTGTACCCGAAAGAGAAGGTCCCGGTCCCGCAGGGATTCCGGGGGAGGGTCGCCGTCATCGACGAAAAGTGCATAGGATGTTCCATGTGCTCTCTCGTGTGTCCGTCACATGCCGTTACCATGGTGCCGGACCAGCGCGAAGTCGAGTTCAAGGGCAAGAAGCTGGTGCGTAAAAAAAGGCCGCAGATAGAGGTTTTCAAATGCATACGGTGCGCGCTCTGCGAGCGGCACTGCCCTGCCGATGCAATATACATGAAAAATGAACTCTCGTCTTCGGGAACCGATCGGGAAGCGGTGGTGACCTGATGCAGCAGGCCGATCCCGGTCTCGGGGCAGTCCTGCGGCGCAGGCTGAAGGAGGCCCGCCGCATTGCGATCGTTGGTGTCGGGGACGAGCTCCTGCCATTTGACCGGCTCGGCATGGTTGCATCGCAGGAGATTGAAAAACTGCACCTTCCCGACGTCAGGGTCTTTTTTGCAGGAACTGTCCCGGAAAACCTCACGGGGCCGATCCGGAGGTTCAGGCCGGACCACACCCTTTTTCTCGATGCAGCCGATATGGGAGCAGATCCCGGCACGATCGCGGTCATTGACTCTCATAACATCCAGGCAGGTCTCTTCTCTACCCACGCCCTGCCTCTTTCGGTTGTCATGGAATTCCTGGCGCAGGAATCCGGGGCAGGGGTGACCCTGCTGGGCATCCAGCCGGACCGTTCGGAGCCTGACAAAGGGCTGTCCGGGAGTGGTGAGGCACTTTTTCACCGGAACCTGGAGATCCTGTTAGCGGTACTCCGGTACAGGTAGATCCGGCTGATGAGGGCAGTTGCCGGAGCCCCCAGGATTACGGGAATAGTATTCTCTGACGTTTCCAGGAACAGCATATATCAGGACCGCATATCCGGACATCATGCAAAACTGACCGTCTCAGGCACCAGCGTCTGCAGGTCCACGACCACTGCCAGCGCGGGGGTAGGGTTGACGTTCATCTGCTTCTGGAACGCGGTCTGGGACTGCCAGGTACCCGCGTTGATCCCGAGCACGCCCCGGTAGTTCGTGATACCCTTGATATGGACATGGCCGGTGTGCAGGATCTCGGGCAGCGGATCGATGATGAGACGGTCGGTCTTCCCGGCAGCAATCGGGGTCTTCCTTCCGTACGCCGGTGCAAGGTGGCGGCGCTGGAGCATCTCTTCCATCATCAGCCCGCTCTGCTCGTAGGAAGCACCGGGAATCAGGCCGATCATGTCGTCGATGGACCTGCCGTGATACATCAGCACGCGGACTCCCTGGAGGTTGACGACGGCAGGGTTCTCGACCAGCAGGCAGTTGGACGGGAATTTTTTTGTGAAGGCTGCGGGGATAACCGGCTGGGGCTCCGCACCCCGCACGACATCGTGGTTGCCAGGTGAAACGATAATCCTGATCCGTGACGGGAGGTCGCTGAGCATGGCACCGAACGCGTCATACTGCTCGTAGATGTTCTTGATCGTGAGTTCGCTCTCCTGCCCGGGATAGATGCCTATCCCGTCCACGAGGTCCCCGGCAATGAGGAGATACCCGTAATCGGAATCGGACAGCCAGTCCGCAAACCGGTTCCAGCACTCCCCGAGGAAGGTATTGCTGCCGACATGGACGTCGGATATGAAGACCGCACTGCCCGGCTGTTCGCTCTTGAACGGTGTATTGTCGATACGGATATCCGGGCGGTAGAGCTGCTCGGCAAAAAAGAGCCGCCCGTCGTTTGAGAGTTTTCCCCGGACTCCGATCACTTCGTCATGGATGATGCGTTCAGCATCGCCAAATACCGGGCGGTCTTTCCGGAAGAGCACGGGTATGCTTGCGGAAGAGTCCTCGATCTCGGCGATGCGGTGGCCGTTGGTCGTGGTCTTGACCTCGACGACCATGCCGATGATAGTGCACTCCTCCTGCCGGTACCGGTTGGACCGGGTAAGGCCCTCGATGGGCATAGCCCCGACACGCCCCCGGATCATCCCTCCGAGCCGGTTGTAACGGTCCCGGAAGTAGTGCAGGTAGTCGCCGGTACCGTTGACAGCGCCGGACGTGCCGGGGCTCCCGCTCACGATCTCAACCCGCGGATCGACAAGGAACCTCGTACCGTCACGGGTGGCATGCATCCCGGGGATATGGTGTGAGGAAACGACGATGGTGTTATCCGGGACCTGCGCGATGATGCGGTCGATAAGATCAGGCTCGTCCTGTTCCTGGATATAACGCACCACGTCGGGGTGCACCTGCAGTTTGGTATCGAGGAACCTGAGCGTGATCTCCTGCGCATCAAGCATACAAGAGTATTGGCCGCCGATGAAATATAGGCTGTTATCGTACGTGAGTGAGGGCATTACCGGGAGCGGGACGCCAAGGGTGCCGTGTTGATATCCTTCCCGGATCAACCTACTACCGGTTTTGGAACGGCAGGGACCCATGTACGACCTCCTCTCGATGCTGGTGCTTGGATTTGTTATCGGCCTTACCGGAGCACTTGCACCCGGTCCGACGCTTGTCGCAACCATTCAGGCTTCCCTTACCGGGAACTGGGCAACCGGTCTGAAGATCTCCCTCGGCCACATGGTTGTCGAGGCTGTCATCTTCCTGCTGATCGTCCTCGGCCTGACCACCGTGGCACGCCCCTATTCGGCGCTCATTGCCGTTGTCGGAGGCGTCGCACTTGTTGTCTTTGGCGTCCTGACGATTGCCGGCAGCAGAAGCGCGTCACTGGAGACAACTCCGGATGGTGCAGCCACGAACCCGTACCTGGCCGGACTCCTGACCAGCGCGGCCAACCCGTATTTCTGGATCTGGTGGCTCTCCGTCGGGAGCGCCATGGTGATCGCCGGCCTCTCCGGGGGGCTGGTGCTAGCCGCAGTCTTCATGATCGGCCATTGGTGCGCCGATACCGGCTGGTACACGTTTGTATCCACCGGTGTATCACGGGGCGGGACGGTCCTTTCGGCCACAACCTACCGCCGGGTCATGGCAGTATGTGGCGTATTTCTCATTCTCTTTGGCATCTATTTTTTCACAGGGGTCCTCACGCTCCGCTGACCCCGGGAAATACCCAGTCCCGCATGGTTAATGCGGAAGGGGTTCAACACTATACACAAACTCTCCGATAATCCCTGAAAGGCGTATACGATGGCAGACAAAGAAAAATCCCGGGACATTCGCGCGCTGGTGACACAATTCCGTACGAGCGATCACTGGGCGGTATCGCTGGCCCGCGACCTCCTCTGGGTTGCCGTGGTCGTCGGTGCAATTGCGCTCGCCCTGTACCTTCTCTGCGGCACGTGGCCCGCGGTCGTCACCATTGAATCGGGAAGCATGACCCCCAACATGAACATCGGGGACCTCGTTGTCGTTGTCCAGAAGGACCGGTACGGCGAGTTCATGACCTGGGAAGATGCGAAGAAGGCCAATGTAACGAAGTTCAACGGTTACGGGGACGTCGTCATTTACAAGCCCAATGGCATGACCTCCGTACATCCGATCATTCACCGGGCAATGGTCTACGCGACGACCGACACCCCGATCACGGAGATCCGCGGCATCCAGCTCCGCATGAACTATACCGTGCCTCACGACGGGTATATCACGTGGGGCGACAACAACCCGGCCCCCGACCAGTTCGTCAGTTACCAAGGGATCGGGACGCCCGAACCGGTCACGGACGACTGGATCGTCGGCAAGGCCCTCTTCACCATCCCCCTCGTGGGCTACCTCCCCCTCCACATCGCTGAAGTGGTCATCCTTGTCGTCGTCATCATGATCCTCCACGAGCTGTACCTCCGTTCGCGCGAGGATCGTGCCCGGACGGGGAAACAGCCGAGGAAACCCGGAAAGAGAAAGAAGTAGACGGAGGGAGGCAGAGATGACAACGGTTTCAACGCTCCTCGCTGATACCCTGAACGGCCACCGTCTCACGGAAGAAGAAGCGGTCGAGCTCCTGAATACGCGGGGCAGGGAGATCGCCAGGATCACCGAAGCTGCCGACGAGATGCGGGAACGGAAGGCGGGAGACGTGGTCACGTATGTCAGGAACCAGGACCTGCACGTGACCAATATCTGCAAGAACCTCTGCGGTTTCTGCGGTTTTGGCAGGAAAGCGACCGATGACGGGGCGTACTGCCATGACCGGGAAGGGATCCAGGCCCAGGCGAGGCTGGCACACAAGCGAGGGGTGACCGAGGTCTGCCTGCTCTCCGGGGTCCACCCGGCGTTCACCCTCGATACGTTCACCGACCTGATCCACTGGGTGCACGAGGCAGCCCCGGGGGTCCATGTCCACGCCTTCAGCCCGGACGAAGTTGCCCATGCCGCAAAAAAAGCCCGCTGTTCAACACCGGAGGTGCTTGCACGGCTCATGGCGGAGGGACTGGGGACCATCCAGGGTACCGCAGCAGAGATCCTCGTGGACTCGGTACGGCAGGTGATCTGTCCCCGCAAGGTCTCCACCGCCGACTGGGTCCGGATCATCAGGAAAGCGCATACGATGGGCCTGCGGTCCACCGCGACCATCATGTACGGGTCGTACGAGACTGCCGGGGACCAGGCCGAGCACCTCGGGCTCCTGAGAACGATCCAGGACGAGACCCATGGGTTCACCGAGCTGGTGACCCTCCCGTATGTCCATACCAACACCCCGCTCTACCAGCAGGGGATCGCCCGGGCCGGGCCCACCGGGCGGGAGGATATCCTGATGATCGCGGTATCCCGGCTCTTCCTCGATAACTTCGACAATATCCAGGTGGCATGGGGGAAGGTCGGGCTCAAGATGACCCAGCTCGCCCTGCTCTCCGGTGCCAACGACCTTGCCGGAACGATGTTCACCGACGACGTGAGCGGTGATGCCGGGGCATCCGGCTCCGATTACCTCGACCCGGCGGACATGGACCGCATCGTACAGGATATTGGCCGGACGCTGAAACAGCGGACAACCCTGTACGAGATCATCTGAACGCTGAAAAGCGTACCAAATACCAAAAAGGGGAAGTGAAATGCAGGTTTCCGGAAAGGAGATCAGAGCAGTTCCAGCGCTTCCCTGCCGGTCATGCCGGTCTTGATACCGCGTCCCATTGCCGCCCGGTTCGCTTCCTTGACAATCCCCGTGAGGATATCGTCGGTGTCGGCGATGGACGGGCCGATGGCCGGCCTGACTTTTGCTGCGGGATAGCTGAACGAATCGAGCGCTGCGACATCAAACGCCCCGCACCCCACCATGCCCACGTCGGTCTTGACCGCAACGAGGTTCGCCGGGCCAAGAGGGATGACGAACCCGTCTGCTGTTTTCCGTGACAGCCGTACTTCGATAAACTCCATAGCGCTCCTTGAGAGATGGTTGGGGCGGGGGAATAATAATCATGCGCACGGTTGATGCGATACCTTTACTTCTCCGCGGGAAATACACTGCCTTAACAGAAGCGGGGTATGCAATGAACCGGCAGCTGAAGACACTTCTTGACGATGTGAGAGACGGCCACCGCCTGAGCGAAGACGAGGCACGGTTGCTGTTCGGGATACGCGACCGGCAGGTCTGGGAGATTGCGTCGACAGCAGACGAGGTGCGCGAACAGCGGGCCGGGAACGCGGTGACCTATGTCAGGAACCAGAACATCAATGTCACGAACCTCTGCGTGAATGCCTGCGGGTTCTGCGGTTTCTCGAAAAAGCCCGGTGATGAAGGGGTCTATTTCCATGACAAAACCGGGATCCAGGAGAAAGCGGCGCTCGCAAAGAAGCGCAAGGTCACGGAGATCTGCACGGTAAGCGGTCTCCACCCGGAGTTTACGGCAGCGTCCTACATTGAGGTCTACCGCTGGATCCGTGAGGCGGCACCGGAAGTCCACCTCCACGCCGGCAACCCGATGGAAGTCGCCTACGCGGCCAAGAAGAGCGGGATGAGCACAAAGGACGTTCTCGCTGCAATGAAAGGCGCCGGCCTGGGATCCATGTGCGGGACCGCCGCCGAGATCCTCGTGGATTCAGTCCGCGACGCCATCTGCAGGGATAAGATCTCCACGGGCGAGTGGGTCCGCATCATCCGCGAGGCCCACGCGATGGGGATCCCGACGACAGCCACGATCATGTACGGGCACTGCGAGAACGATGCCGACCGGGTCGAGCACCTCGCGATCCTGCGGAAGATCCAGGACGAGACGCACGGGTTTACCGAGTTCGTCCCGCTCTCGTTCATCCACATGAACACCCCGATATTCCGGCAGGGCCTGGCCCGCGCCGGGGCGACAGGGAGGGAAGACCTCCTGATGGTCGCCGTTGCGCGCCTCTTCCTGGACAACTTCCGCAACATCCAGGTCTCGTGGGTGAAAGAGGGAATAAAGATGGCGCAGCTGGGACTCGTGGCT
>Ga0074046_10000689_pt1 | contig 30902 bp, 27 predicted proteins | sample BogForMeECP23OM3_FD_94441 | JGI IMG/M metagenome (GOLD analysis project Ga0074046, IMG submission 94441) | Bog forest soil microbial communities from Calvert Island, British Columbia, Canada - Bog Forest MetaG ECP23OM3 | ecosystem: Environmental > Terrestrial > Soil > Wetlands ... | reverse complement strand
CTTGGCAAAGGGAGAGGTGGCCAAGCAGAGGTTCCCCAGGCACGTGAGGACGGAGCTGTAGTGCGGCAGATGGAGGTCATCGGCGTCCGGGTCGAGATGCCATCGAACAGCCCCATCGTCTTGTTGAAAGAGGCGCAGGGCGATAGGTACCTGCCGATCTGGATCGGGGCGGTCGAGGCAACGGCGATCGCCTTTGCCCAGCAGGGCATGGTTTCCCTTCGGCCGCTCACGCACGATCTGTTCCGTGACGTGCTCGAGGTGCTGAACGTTCAGTTGCGCACGGTGAACATCACCGCGCTGCGGGATGGGATTTTCTACGCCGACCTGGTTTTCTCCAACGGCGCGGAGGTGAGCGCGCGGCCGTCCGACTCCATCGCGCTGGCGTTGCGCACGGGCGCGCAGATCTTCGCCAGCGAGGAGATCCTGGACGAGGCGGGCGTAGCCATCCCGGAGGAGCAAGAAGACCAGGAAGGCGAAGTCGAGAAGTTCCGGGAGTTCCTCGACACGATCTCGCCCGAGGACTTCGGCCGGGCCACCTGAGTCCCGAACCTATCCGTGCTGGTCTGCCGTGGCGTCGGCGAGAATGTCGCGACGCGCCGTCCATGGTCGTTGACGCCGCCGCCTGGGCCGGCTTACGGTGCGAGTACCGTGGGTAGTCAGCTCCCGTGGAGGTGGGCGTGGCGGTAACCAGGGGTGATGACAGAGTTGATGACAGAGTTGATGACGGAGACAGGCCTGCAGGTAGCAGGGCCTCCGCCGCGGCCGGCTTGCAGGGCACCCTGTTCGACGACAGCGAGGTCCCCGGCCTGCCCGGCGGTCCCGGTGGCTCAAGCCAGCCTGCCCCTCCGGACTCACCTGGCCCGGACTCCGCGGAGATCGGGTACCGCGGGCCTACGGCCTGCGCCGCCGCCGGCATCACCTACCGCCAGCTTGACTACTGGGCTCGCACGGCGCTGGTCGAGCCGAGTGTGCGAGCCGCCCACGGGTCCGGCTCGCAGCGGCTGTACAGCTTCCGTGACATCCTGGTGCTGAAGGTGGTCAAGCGACTGCTCGACACCGGGATCTCGCTGCAGCAGATCCGGGCCGCGGTCCAGCACCTGCGCGACCGCGGCAGCGCCGACCTGGCTCAGGTGACGCTCATGAGCGACGGGGCCAGCGTCTACGAGTGCGCCTCCGCCGACGAGGTGGTGGACCTGCTGCAGGGCGGTCAGGCCGTATTCGGCATCGCGCTCGGCCGGGTCTGGCGCGAGGTCGAGGGAGACCTGGCCGAGCTGCCCGCCGTCCGGGCCGAGGATGGCTTCGTCGCGGTAACGCCCGGCGGCCAGGACGACCTGGCCAAACGCCGCCTGCGCCGCACCAGCTGACCTGGTTTGACCGCGTCCGTCCCACAATCTGGTCCTGGCTCGGGTATAATCGTAATGCTGATGACACCGGCCGGGAGAGTCCACGCGTAAGCTGCGGGCGCCGAAGGGGCAACATCCCCGGAACCTCTCAGGCACACGAACCGGCGGGATAGGCACCTCTGGAGCGGTAGCGCTGTGTTAGCCACGGGGGGCGACCCCCCTGGTACCCCCGCAGGGCGCCGTAACAGACGGGGAGCCAGCGACCGCGTTCGTTCCGGGGAGGCTCCTTATGACAGACTTCGCTGTTCGCCACATCGGCCCGTCGTCCGCCGAGCAGCAGTACATGCTCGCCCTCCTGGGGTACTCCTCGCTCGGCGAGCTCACCGCCGCCGCCCTGCCCGAGGGAACCCAGTCCCCTCAGCTCAGCCTGCCTGATCCGCTCACCGAAACCGAGGCCCTGGCCGAGCTGCGCCGGATGGCCGGCCGGAACCAGGTGCTCACCTCGATGATCGGCCTGGGTTACTACGACACCATCACCCCGGCGGTCATCCGCCGTAACGTGCTGGAGAACCCGGCCTGGTACACCGCGTACACCCCGTACCAGCCGGAGATCTCCCAGGGCCGCCTCGAGGCCCTGCTGAACTTCCAGACCATGATCGCCGACCTGACCGCGCTGCCGTGGGCCGGCGCGTCGCTGCTGGACGAGGCCACCGCCGCCGCCGAGGCGATGACGCTGGCCCGGCGGGCCACCAAGAAGGGGCACGTCTTCCTCGCGGACGCCGACTGCCTGCCGCAGACCCTGGCCGTGCTGCGCACCCGGGCCGAGCCGCTCGGCATCCATCTCCTCGTCGCCCCGGTGACGGCCGAAGCCATCGCCGGGCAGAGCGACCTGTTCGGCGTCCTGCTGCCGTTCCCCGGCGCCTCGGGCGTCCTGCGCGACCCCGCGCCGCTGATCGAGGCGGCGCACGCCCAGGGCGCGCTGGCCGCGGTGGCCGCCGACCTGCTCGCGCTGACCCTGCTCCGGCCGCCCGGCGAGGCGGGCGCGGACATCGCGGTGGGCTCCACTCAGCGGCTCGGCGTGCCGCTGTGGTTCGGCGGGCCGCACGCGGGCTACATCGCGGTCAGCGACACGCTGAAGCGCCAGCTGCCCGGCCGGCTGGTCGGGGTGTCGGTGGACGCCGATGGCCAGCCCGCCTACCGGCTCGCGCTGCAGGCACGCGAGCAGCACATCCGGCGCGAGAAGGCGACCAGCAACATCTGCACGGCCCAGGTCCTGCTGGCGGTGACCGCGGCCATGTACGCCGCCTACCACGGCCCGGAGGGACTGGCCGCCATCGCCCGGGGTGCTCACCGTAGCGCCGCTGTCCTGGCCGCGACCCTGCGGGATTTCGGGCACCGAACGAGTCTGGGTGATTTCTTCGACACCATCCGGATTGCCTTCGACGGCGGTCGCGACGAGGCGGCTGCGGCTGCGGAACGTGCGCGCTCGGCTGGGTACAACCTCTACCTCGCGCCCGACGGCGCGCTCCAGGTCAGCTGCGACGAGACCACCACCGACCAGCAGCTGCGGGAGCTCGTGGCCGCCATCTGCTGGCTGGAACGGCCCGCTGACGTGCCGCTGGCCGACAGTTCACCCGATCTGTTGCCTCAGTCGCTGCGGCGCACGTCGGCCTACCTGACCCATCCGGTGTTCCGCGAGCATCGCAGCGAGACCGCGATGCTGCGCTATCTGCGCCGGCTGTCGGACTTCGACATCGCGCTCGACCGGTCGATGATCCCGCTCGGCTCGTGCACGATGAAGCTGAACGCGGCGGCCGAGATGGAGCCGGTCAGCTGGCCCGAGTTCGCCGGGATGCACCCGTTCGCGCCGGCCTCGCAGGCGGGCGGCTACCTGGAGCTGATCGAGTCCCTGGAGCTCCGGCTGGCCCGGCTCACCGGCTACGACGCGGTGTCCGTGCAGCCGAACGCGGGCTCCCAGGGCGAGCTGGCCGGCCTGCTCGCGATCCGCGGCTACCACGCCTCGCGCGGCGAGCGCGGCCGCGACGTCTGCCTGATCCCGGAATCGGCGCACGGCACCAACGCGGCCAGCGCGGCGCTGGCCGGGCTGCGGGTCGCGGTGGTCAAGTGCGACTCTGACGGCGCGGTCGACCTCGGCGACCTGCACGTCAAGCTGGCCGCACACGAGGGACAGGTGGCGGCGATCATGCTGACCTACCCGTCGACGGCCGGCGTCTACGAGCAGAACGTGAGCACGATCTGCGATGCCGTGCACGCGGCGGGCGGCCAGGTGTACATCGACGGCGCGAACCTCAACGCGCTGGTCGGCGTGGCCACCCTGCCGTCGTTCGGCGCCGACGTGTCGCACCTGAACCTGCACAAGACGTTCTGCATCCCGCACGGCGGCGGCGGCCCCGGCGTCGGCCCGGTGGCGGTGCGCGCGCACCTGGCGGACTTCCTGCCCGGCCGTGGCAGCGTCGGCCCGGTAGCCGCGGCACCCTATGGGTCGGCCGGCATCCTGCCCATCTCCTGGGCCTACATCGCGATGATGGGGGCGGCCGGGCTGCGCCAGGCGACTCAGGTCGCGGTGCTGTCTGCCAACTACGTGGCCCGGCGGCTGGCGCCGCACTACCCGGTGCTGTATACCGGACGGAACGGGCTGGTCGCGCACGAGTGCGTCATCGACCTGCGCCCGCTGGCCCACCAGACCGGCATCACCGTGGACGACATGGCCAAGCGGCTGATCGACTACGGGTTCCACGCTCCCACGATGTCGTTCCCGGTCGCGGGCACGTTCATGATCGAGCCCACCGAGAGTGAGAGCCTGACCGAGCTCGACCGGTTCTGCGACGCGATGATCGCGATCAGGGCAGAGATCGCCCGGGTGGCCTCCGGCGCGTACGACGCGCTCGACAACCCGCTGAAGAACGCCCCGCACACCGCCGAAATGCTCATCGCGGGAGAGTGGAAGCACCCGTACGACGCCGAAGAGGCGGCCTACCCGCCCGGCGTGGACCGCCGGGCCAAGTACTGGCCGCCGGTCCGGCGTATCGACCAGGCCTACGGCGACAGGAACCTGGTCTGCGCGTGCCCCCCGCCGGAGGCGTTTGCGGACTGAGCTCTGTCTGCCGCTCGGGGACATACGCGCGCCCGCCCCTGCTGCGGGCACCGCCTGCGCCCCCGGGTGGGGCGTTGGGGAGGGGTGCGGCGCTCGCATTCGCGGGAGGGGGGCGGGCGCGATATTAAGGGTGGCTACTGGCTGGCGACGGGGAAGGCATCCAACTCAGCCAGGTGCGGCGGCAGGTCCATGGTGACCACGCTCTCCTGCTCCTGGGGGTCGGTGCGGGCCACCACGGCTACCGTCATGACGTCGCTGCGGTTCACCGGGAGATGCGGGGTGCCCGGCGGTACGTACATGAAGTCACCGGCGTGGACCACGGTGCACTGCAGCAGCCCCTCGCCGTGCCAGACCTCGGTTTCGCCGCTGACGGTATAAATGGCGGACTCGTGCCCGTCGTGGACATGCGGCACGCCGCGAGTCCCGGGGGGAATCGTCACTAGGTGCAAGCACAGGGCCCGGGCGCCCGCGGACCGGCTGCTCACACCGGTGGCCAGGCTCATGCCCTGCTTGCCGTCATAGTTACCGCCGGAGCGGATGACGATGACGTCGCCTGGCTTGGCGACGGCCATGGCGGGTGTGTGGAGTGCTCGCTCCCAAACGTCGCTTACTCTGAGCATTTGACCATATCCTATCCGTGATGTTCCCCAATGACAGGTTATGGCTGTGTGTATCCGAATAGATACTCACCGTGCAGGCACGATGCGCTGTCTTACGAGTGAGGAAGATCTAACGTGGAAGTAAGGTGTCTCCCCTCTGCTTAGCGCACGCGAGCGCGGCGTGCGTGCTTCTTGTGTACGGCCTGCCGGGACACGCCGAGGATCTCGGCGATCTCCTGCCAGGACCAGCCGTGGGCCCGTGCGTTGTCCACCTGAAGCGCCTCTAGCTGCTCCAGCAGCCTGCGAAGGGCGGCGACGGCCCGGAGCCCGGTACGCGGGTCCGAGCTGTCGGCCGCGGCCGCCAAGGCGGGTGCGTTGTCCATGACGTCAATCTATGTTGACAGCGGCCGGGATGTCAACTTGAGTTGACACGGTCGCCGCGGCGATTACGAAGCGCTTACAAGAGACCGCTGAACCGTGCAGGATCGCGCTACGTAGTCATAACTAGGGGGAGACGCGGGGCGCTGGGAACGTCCGCCAAGATCCAGAACGGGACCATTCTGCTCGGCTGAGCATACGATCCACCTAGGGTATCCGAAGGGGAGGTGCTGGTGACCAGCGTTGCCAGGCGATCTGGCCCGGCTCGCCATGCCGGTGCGGAAACGTACCCGGGGCCGAGGCAGGCGCCGCCGGCGCCCCGGCCGGGGCCGTCACGCCGTCCGCGGGCAAGACCGATGCCCGTTCGGCCCAAAAACCGCCCCGCCCGGGTCGGCGCGCGCGGCTTGCTGGCGCTCATCATCGCCGGCGGCCTCGTGGTCATCGCGCTGTGGTGGCACAGGACGCCCGGCGTGCACGGGCTCGGCGGCTGGCTGACCGGCGCGGGTGAGATCCTCGGCCTGCTCTGCGGGTACGGCGTCGTGGTCCTGGTCGCGCTGATGTCGCGGCTGCCGCCGCTCGAGCGAGGCCTGGGCACGGACCAGCTTGCCCGCTGGCACGCCATGGGCGGCCGGTACGTGGTCAGCCTGGTGGTCGCGCACGCCCTGCTCATCGTGTGGGGCTACGCGGTCACCGCGCATGCCAGCGTGGTGAGCGAGAGCGCGACGCTGCTCACCCAGTACCCGGACGTGATGATGGCGACCGTGGCGGGCTTCCTGCTGCTCGGCATCGGCATCGTCTCGATGCGCGCCGCCCGGCGCCGGGTGCGCTACGAGACCTGGTACTTCCTGCACCTGTACACCTACCTGGCGATCGCCCTGGCGTTCAGCCATCAGCTGGCCGTCGGCGCGTCGTTCGTCGGCAACCTGGCCGCGCGGTTCTGGTGGTCCGCGATGTACCTGACGGTGCTAGTCCTGGTGCTGTGGTACCGGGTCGCGGTGCCGCTGCGCTCCTACCGCAGGCACCGCTTCGAAGTCGTCGGGGTGAAGGCGGAAGCGCCCGGCGTCATCTCGGTCTACATCGGCGGCACCGGGCTCGACGAGCTGGACGCCGAGCCAGGGCAGTTCTTCCGCTGGCGGTTCCTGACCAGGTCGCTGTGGTGGTCCTCGCACCCGTTCTCGCTGTCCGCCGCGCCGGGGTCGGACCTGCTACGGATCACCGTGAAGAACCTGGGTGACCACAGCCAGGCGCTCGCGCAGCTGCAGCCAGGAACCCGCGTCTTCGCGGAAGGGCCCTACGGTGCGTTCACCCCCGCCGATTCGGACCGCGGCGTGCTGCTGCTGGCCGGCGGGGTCGGCATCACGCCGCTGCGTGCCATCTTCGCGACGCTGCCGGGACACGTCACCCTGATCTACCGCGCCAGCAGCGAACGGGACATCGTGTTCCGCGACGAGCTTGACGCGATCGCGGCCGCGCGCGGCGCGACCGTGCACTACCTGGTCGGGTCGCGGGCCGAGATCGGCGGCGACCCGCTGTCTCCCCGGGTTCTTCGGTCCCTGGTGCCTGACCTGGACCAGCAGGACGCCTACGTCTGCGGGCCGGCCGGCATGACCTCGGCCGCGGTCCGCGCGCTGCGTGCCGCCGGCGTGCCCAGGCAGGGCATCCACTTCGAGTCGTTCGAGTTCTGAGGGAGAGGATCCGCGAAAATGCGCCGGGTGATCCTGGCCGTCACTGGCACCATCGCCGGTCTCGTGGCCCTGCTGTCGTTCAAGTCGCATGTCCCGTCCGTGCCCGTGGCGGCGACGACCGGCGGGTCGGGCGGTACCTCGTCCTCCTCGTCTTCGTCGTCGGGCGGGCAGACGACGACCGTCCCGGGCGAGTTCCCGCAGGGGTCGCTGGCCGGCAAGCTGCCCGCGGGCGAGACGGCGGTCGACGGCAAGGCGGCCAACACCGCCTACGGCCCGGTCCAGATCCAGCTAATCGAGCAGAACAGCAAGATCGTCAAGGTCGCGGTCCTGGTGCAGCCGGCCAACACTCTCCACGACATCCAGATCGGCGCGTTCGCCTTCCCCAAGCTGATCAGCGAGACGATCGCGGCGCAGACCGCCAAGATCGACGCCGTGTCCGGCGCCAGCTACACCAGCGCGGGCTACATCCAGTCGCTGCAGAGCGCGCTGGACAAGCGCGCCTGAGCCGCCATGACGGGCGGCGGGGCACCCGGTCGGCGCAGGCACGCCGAGCACGTGATGGGCACGGTCGTCTCCTTCGACGTGCCCGCCCGCGCCGGGGAGCCGCGCGGTGAAGGGCCCCTCGGCCAGGCGGTGCGCTGGCTGCACTGGGTGGACGCTACCTTCTCGCCGTACCGGGACGACAGCGACGTCAGCCGTCTCGGCCGCGGGGCCGTGCCGTTGGCGGAGTGCGCGCCCGAACTCGCCGAGGTGCTCGACGCATGCGCCGCTATCAGCGTGCGCAGCGGCGGGTACTTCACCACCACGCCGGGCGGCACGTTGGACCCCTCCGGGTACGTGAAGGGTTGGGCCATCGAGCGGGCCGCCGCGATATTCACCGCGGCGGGCTCGGCCGAGCACAGCGTCAACGGCGGCGGGGACGTCCAGTGCGTCGGCAGCCGGATGTGGCGGGTGGGGATCGCCGACCCGCTGCGCCCGGGTCGGCTGGCGCTCGTGGTGGCGGGCCAAGACTTTGCCGTGGCCACGTCCGGCGTCGCCGAGCGCGGCGCGCACATCATCGACCCGTACACCGGGCAGCCCCCGGCCGGCCTGGCCAGCATCACCATGGTCGGGACGACGCTGGCCGAGACGGACGCCTTCGCCACGGCGGCCTTCGCGATGGGGTCCGCGGCCCGCGACTGGGTGGAGGGCCTGGACGGGTACGAGGCGTTCGCCATCACTGCGGCCGGCGCGACCTGGCAGACCAGCGGCTTCGGCGCCTACCTGGGCTGACCCGGCGGCCCGGTCACAGCAGGGTCGGCTGGCCCGCGTCGTAGACGAGCAGGCCGTCGTCGCGGCGCCGCAGGCCGGGGGAGAGGCGGTGATCCTCGGTCCGCCCGTCGTGCAGGAGGTGCCGGACCGGCACGCCGCGCGCCGCCGTCACGAAGTCGGCGATCAGCCGACGATGGCAGCGCCACCACAGGCTCTCGGCGCACATCACCGCCGTGGCATCGGTTCGGGCCTGGGCGAGCACCTCGTCCACGGCAACCAAGAAGCCGTCGGTCCGCATGTGCGCGGCGTAACCCCGGAACATGTCCTCGCGCCAGGCAGTGTCCGGTGAGTCCACGGCGGGCCTCCTGAAGCCGCCGAGCCGCTTGTCCCATCGGTAGGAGATGCCGGCCTCGGGCAGCCAGCGCTCCATTTCGGCGCGCGCCGCGTGCGGGTGGCGGCGGCTGCCTGGCGCGGTCCTGACGTCGACGAGCACGGCCACCCCGGCGCCCCGCAGCAGCTCGGTCATCCGCTCGGCCGTGGCGGTCCCGTGCCCAAAAGTCAGCAGCATTTCACCGCGATCCTACGCTGGCCCCAGGTTGGCGTCTGCGCACGCGGGCGGGCAGGCTTGGCTGCCGTGACGTCATATACGCAATTCTTCAGCGGTACCGCGACCGTCGCGGGCGCGCTCGTCGGCCTGCTCTTCGTGGCCTTGTCGGTGGCGCCGGAGCGGCTCCGCGGCAGCCACGCCTCGCCCGAGCATCAGGCCATCGCGTCGACGGCCTTCACCGCGCTGGTGGACGCCCTGTTCATATCGCTGATCGGCCTGGAGCCCGGCGGCGGCCTGGACTACGGCGCGGTGATCCTCGGAGCGCTCGGGCTGACCAGCAGCTGTGGGCTCGCCGTCCGGCTCTGGCGGTCACGCGAGGGTGAGGAGCTGAGCCGCCGGTGGCCCTACCTACTCGGTCTCATCATCGGGGTCTACGCTACGCAGGTAGTCACCGGGCTCATTCTCCGGATGCAGAGCAGCCAGGCCAGCGCGAGCGTGACCTTCGTCTACATCTTCTTCTCGATCGGAATCGCGCGGTCCTGGGAACTGCTCGGCCTGCACGGCGGCGGGCCGCTCGACCTGCTGGCCCAGAGCCTGGGCAGCCGTGAGCCGCTATCGCATGGATCGGCTGTCCCGCCCGCACCGCCGGAATCCGCCCCCGGCGCGGAGTGATCGCGGCCGGTTCCCGGGATCGGCTACCGTGCTCATCGTGCACCGATGTTTCCTATCAGCCCGCCGCCCCGCTCCTAGCGGGGCGATAGCCCACGCGCCGAGCCCTGTGAGCTGGCTCCGGTCACCGCGGCTGAGCCCGAAGGCTGCGCGGGCCCAGCATCGCCTGCGTGGCTTGGACGGCGACTTCGGTGATGCCGCCGATGTCACCGCCGTCCTCGACGGTCGTGGCGATCAGCTCGCGCAGGCCGCCCAGCAGCATGATCATGAGCTGGCGTGGTGGCGGGGCGACGCCGGCGGCACGCAGCTCCGGGGTGTCGGTGAGGTCCTGGATGAGCACGACGAAGGCCTCAAGCCACTCGCGCTGCAGGTGGCGGGCGTCGGAGCCGAGCGAAGGGAGGTCCCGGATCCAGCTCAGCGTGATGGCCAGATCGGATTGCGCCACCGCGATCCAGGCCTCGATCGCCTGTCGCACCTGGGCGTCCCATGGCGCGCGCGGGTCGACCGCAGCCGCGATCTTGCGCACCATCGCCGCGTTGGCCTCCTGTAGCAGGGCGATGAAACACGCCTGCTTACTCGTGAAGTGCTCGTAGAACGTGCGGCGCGAGGTACGGGCATGGCGCACCACGTCGGCGACCGTGGAGTCGCGGAAGCCGCACTCGCGAATGGCGGCCGCCATGCCCTCCAGCAGCCGCCGGCGAAACTCGGGCGCTGCCACGATCTGCGGGCTCTCGGCCTCGCGCGCGGTAGTCACAGTCGTCAGGCTATCCCTCCCCGCGGTTCAGGCTTGCACATAGTGGTACTCCGGCGTACCGTAATCTGGTACGCCTGCGTACCGTTGACCGGGAGGGGCGCGAATGAACACGGTGACACTCCCGGATGGCCCGTCTCTTCCCCGCTTCATGCAAGGCGGCATGGCGCTGGCCGCCCCGCTGTGGACGATGCGCCGACTGCGCGAGCGCTATGAAGCGGTGAGGAGTGCATATGGCCAGGAATCGTCGGCTCATCACGGGCCGGCCAGTAATGATCACCGGCGCCGCCTCGGGCATCGGCCGGAGCCTCGCCCAGCGCTTGTCGCGATCGGGCTCGGCGGTGGCCATCGCCGACATCGACGAGGCCGGCCTGAAAGACACCGCGAGGTCACTGCCGGCGCCTGTACTGGTGCGGGTGCTTGACGTACGGGACGCCGCGGACCAGCACCGGTTCGCGGCGGAGGTACGCGAGTGGCTGACGGCTCCGCTCGCCGCGGTGTTCAACAACGCGGGCGTCGCGGTCGCCTCGTCGGTCCTGGACGCCGACCCCGCCGATGACGAGTGGCTGCGGCAGATCAACTTCGACGGGGTGGTCAACGGCACGCGTGCCTTCCTGCCCATCCTGGTCGAACAGGACGACGGCGTCGTCGTCAACACCTCGAGCGTCTTCGGCCTGCTGGGCATGCCACACCAGAGCGCCTACTGCGCGTCGAAGTTCGCGGTACGCGGCTTCACCGACGCGCTGCGCCAGGAACTGCGCGGCACCGGCGTCTCCGCGGTGACCGTGCACCCGGGCGGTATCACCACCAACATCGCCCGCAACGCACGCATCCGGAAGGATCCGGAAGGCCGTGGGCGCAGCCACGACCAGATGGCGGCCGATTTCGAGGCGATCACCATGACCACGCCGGACAAGGCGGCCGAGATCATCTGCCGCGGGGTCGAGCGGGGCAAGGCCCGCATCCTGGTAGGTCCTGACGCCTACGTCTTCGACGCCCTGGCCCGGGTAGCGCCCACGCACTACTACGACGTCGTCGCGCGGTTCGAGAAGCGGCTCCGGTCACGGCAGGCGGCGCGCTCATGAGCGAGCACGTCGACGTCCTGATCGTCGGGGCGGGGCTGTCCGGGATCGGCGCCGCACATCACATCCAGGCTGCCTTTCCGGACAAGACCTACACCATCCTCGAGGCCCGCGACGCCATCGGAGGTACCTGGGACCTGTTCCGCTACCCAGGTGTGCGGTCGGACTCGGACATGCACACGCTCGGCTACCGGTTCCGGCCGTGGACGCAGGCCGAGGCGATCGCGGACGGCCCGTCGATACTCGGCTACGTCCGCGACACCGCGGCCGAGGCAGCGATCGACAAGCACATCCGCTTCAACCATCGAGTCACCCGAGCCACGTGGTCCAACGCATCGGCCCGCTGGACCGTGCAAGCCGTCCACGGCGCCGAGACAACGACGCTGACCTGCGGTTTCCTGCTGATGTGCAGCGGCTACTACCGCTATGACGAAGGTTACCTGCCGCAGTTCCCCGGCATCAGCGACTTCCGCGGCCTCATCGTGCATCCGCAGCACTGGCCGGCGGACCTAGACTACGCCGGCCAGCGCATCGTCGTGATCGGCAGCGGCGCGACCGCGGTGACGCTCGTCCCGGCCGTGGCGCAGACCGCGGGCCACGTGACGATGCTGCAACGCTCGCCCAGCTACATCCTGACGCTGCCGACCGAGGACCCCATCGCCACTCGGCTGCGGGCGCTGCTCGGCACGCGGCGCGGATACGCCCTCACGCGCTGGAAGAACGTGCTCATAACCACGTTGATCTACCAGCTCAGCCGCCGTCGGCCCGACATGATGCGCGACTGGATCCGGAAGCTGACGATCAGGCAACTGCCCGCCGGATACGACGTCGACACGCACTTCAATCCGGCGTACAACCCGTGGGACCAGCGCCTGTGCCTGGTACCCGACGGCGACCTGTTCAAGGCCATCCGCGACGGGCGCGCCTCCGTGGTCACCGATCGCATCGCCACCTTCACTGAGCGGGGCATGCTGCTGGAGTCCGGCGCCGAACTGGCGGCCGACATCGTGGTGACCGCGACCGGCCTGCAGTTGCTGGCGTTCGGCGGCACCGAGCTGATCGTGGATGACCGGCCGGTTCGGCTGCCCGAGACGATGGCCTACAAGGGCATGATGCTGAGCGGCGTCCCGAACTTCGCGTTCACCATCGGGTACACCAACGCGTCCTGGACCTTGAAGGCGGACCTGGTGAGTGAGTTCGTCTGTCGGCTGCTCGGGTACATGGACGCCCGCGGCTACGACATGTGCGTCCCCGTCAACGACGACCCGAGCGTCACCGAGCAGCCCCTGCTCGACTTCTCGGCCGGCTACGTGCTCCGGTCCATCGATCAGTTCCCGCGGGCCGGCTCGCGCGCCCCATGGCGGCTTGGCATGAGCTACGTCCACGATGTGGTCACCCTGCGGCACGGCAAGATCAACGACGGTTCGATGCGCTTCTCGCGCCTCACCGGGGCACAAGCTCAGCCCAGAAACTTCGCCACGCTGGTCACGAAATCAGCGGGATTGTCTAGCCACGGGTAATGGCTGGCGCCGGGCTGGATTACGAGTTGGGCGTTCGGGAACAGGCCGGCGAATTCGGCGGCCGCGACCGGGGTGATGATCCAGTCGAGGTCGCCGGCGAGCAGCAGCACCGGCGCGTCCACCTCTGCGAGCCCGGCGCGGGTGGCCGCCGGGTCGAACGCCCCGTCGGAGTTGAAGATCCGGGCGGCCTTGTTGTTGCGCTGGTCGGCCTCTGCGGCCTGGTGCGCCCGCGCCGCGGCATCCCAGCGGCTGTAGTTCACCGGGGTCACGGCGATTCGGTCCGCTCTCCGTGCCCGGCCGACAGCGATCGCCTCGAACCCGGCTGCCGCAGCCGGGTACCAGGGCTCGTCCCGGCGCAGCGCCAGGATCTGCCGGCGGGTTTCGGTCGGCACCTTGATTCCGACGGCCCTGGTGCTCGGCGCGATCAGCGCGAGCGCGCCGATCCGGTGTGGATGCTCGGCCGCGTAGCGGACCGCGAGGCTGGCGCCGGCCGAGTGCGCGAGCAACTCCATTCGGTCCAGACCGAGGTGCTCGCGCAGCGCCTCCACATCGCCGACCTGACGATCGCACCGATAGGAGGCGGAGTCGACGGGATGCCCGGACTCGCCGGTGCCGCGCAGGTCCATCAGGATCAGCTGCCGGTGCGCGGCAAGACCGCCGAGATCGCCGAGGTACGCGCCGGCCCGCATCGGCCCGCCCGGCAGGCAGATCACCGGAGCGGCGGAATCAGGACCGGAGCCGATGACGTGATAGGCGACTTCGGTCCCATCCGGGGCGGGAAAGGCCGGCACGGGCTGATCTTGTCACCGGCCAGTGTGGTGGGACAACCGGTTCGGGTTGCGCAACGGGCCGCAGCTTGCCGCTAGAGTCCGCAGGAGTAAAGCTGGGGGGGTGAGGACAATGCGTGCGACGCCCGGACCGACGGGTCGCGAGGCCGCCCTGATCACGGCCACGCTGCTGCGCGACCCGCTGGACGCGCACGTCAGGCTCGCGACCCGCTACGGCGACGCGGTGCGCATGCCGATCGGGCCCGGCCGCAGCATGTTCCTGTTTAGCAGGCCCGAGCACGCCGAGCACGTGTTCGCGGTGAACCAGGATAATTACGTCAAGGCCAGTACCTACCGGCCGTTGCGCGCGCTGATTGGCGACGGCCTGCTGACCAGCGAAGGGGAGGACTGGCGCCGCCACCGGCGGCTGATCCAGCCGGTATTCTCCCGGCGGGACGTGCTCCGGTTCGGGCCGGCCATGTGCAGCGCCACACAGCGCATGCTCAAAGAGTGGGACGAGACGCCTTCCGGTGCCCTGCTCAACGTGCGTCGCCAGATGAGCGCGCTCGCGCTGGATATAGTCGGCGGCGCGCTCTTCGGCGCGGATCTGGCGGGCGACACCGAGGGGATGGCCAAGGCAGTGGACGCCGGGCAGCGCGTTGCCGTGCTCACCGCGTTGCTGCCGTTGACCTGGGGTCCGCGTACCTCACGTGCGCTCAAGGTCCTGGCCAGGCGCGCCGGGGGCACCAACGGGGGGCTCGAGGGCATGGTCGGCCGGCTGATCGCCGACCGGCGAGCCCATGGCGGCCGGAACGGCGACGGTGACCTGCTCGACGTGCTGCTGATCGCGGACCTGACCGACGCCGAGATCGGTGCCGAGGTCAGCACGTTCATGCTGGCCGGTCACGAGACCACCGCTAACACGCTGGCCTGGTCGCTGGCGCTGCTTTCTGCGTTTCCCTCGGCCCGGGAGAGGCTGGAGCAGGAGGTCGACTCGGTACTCGGCGGGCGCAGGCCCGAGACCGGCGACGCCAGCAGGTTGCCCTGGACCGCGGCGGTGATCAGCGAGGCCCTGCGGATGTACCCGCCGGCCTGGACTATCGGACGAAGCTCGCTAGCCGACGATACCGTCACCGGGGTCACGGTTCCGGCCGGCAGCAGGGCGACGATCTCGACCTACCTGGTGCACCGGCACCCGGAGTTCTGGCCCGACCCGGTCGGCTTCGACCCCGGCCGCTTCCTGCCCGGAGCAAGCGACCGGCCGCGTTACGCCTATATCCCGTTCGGTGGCGGACGCCGCGCATGCGTCGGTCAGTCCTTCGCGGAGCTGGAGGCCGTCCTGGTCCTTGCTTCGATGGCCCAGCGGTACCGGCTGGAGCTGACCGTGCGGGGCATGCCCGCGCCCATCGCGAACGTCACGCTGCGCCCCGGCCGTGACCTCCCGATGCGGCTGTTGCGCCGGAAGTAGGCAAGGATCCAACCAGGCTGCCGCCACTGGCCCTGCCGGCCAGGGTATCGTTCCGGAAGGCCGAACCTGGTGACCAGGCCGGGATCGCCCCCGTTGGTGGCGATCCGGTAACAGCCAGACCTGCGGATTAAAGAGTCAGGAATGCTTGAGAGACTGTTCAGCCGGTCTCCAGGCCGACTTCTTAGGTTGCGGTTGTTCCGGACGGGATACGACGGGGCGGGCGACGGCAGAGCAGGAGAAGGGCTTGATCGTGTTTGACAAGGTGACCATCACGTACTGGGGAGCGAAATACGAGATCGGGCGAGGACGGGACTTCTACGGCATCTGGACGACGGGAGCGCCGCGGTCGCAGCCGCTCGAGCGGTGGCCCGAGACCGCGGAGGGCTGGTCCGCCGCGTGGACCCGGTTCGCGAGCATCGAGGCGCCCGGCGCGATCGTCCCGGTAGGCCGGCGTACCCCCCCGGTTAGCCCCAGTGCCGCGCCGGTCAATGAGAACCCCGGTCCGTTCGGCCAAAACGCAGCCCCGCTCGGTGAGACGGCCGGGGAGACCACTGTGGCCGCGGGCGGCAGCACCGCTCCGTACGGTCAGTTCCTTGGTTCGTTCGGCCGGAACACAGCTCCGCACGGTCTTGGTCGGCGCGTCGCTCCTGCGGTGAGCGGGAGGACGGGCGTCCTCACCGCGGCGGCGCTGCTGGCTGTGGGCGTCATCCTGGGGGTGGCCGGGCTTTTCCCGGCGTACCTTGGCGGGTCCAGCCTGGCCCAGCAGGCCGACCAGCTCATCCCGCATGTCATATACCTCGCCGTCTGGACGGCGGGCGCCGTGCTCATCCTCCTCGGCGGCGCCCGCCTACGGCTGGGAGCGCTGCTTAGCCTGGGGCTGAGCGTGGTTACGTTCGGCCTGTTCGTCGCGGACGCGGGGACAGCCATCGCCGGAGGGAACACGGGCGGCGCGGGCCTCGTGCTTGCCCTCGTCGGCTGGGTGGCCTGTGCGGCGGGATCGGTGGCGGCCTTCCTGTACCGGCCGCCGGGTTCGCCGGTCCCGGTCGGCGGGTCGGCCGCGGCCGGGCACCCGGGCCAGCGGGGCTCGCTGGCCCGGCCGCGCGGTGCTGAGCTTGGGCCCGTCGTGATGCTGGTGCTGGCCGGCCTCGGGGTGGCCGCCGCGTTCGCCCCGGCGTGGGACAGCTTCACGCTGCGGACGGCGGCTGGGCAGTCGCAGTCGCTCACGGCGGGCAATGCCTTCTCCAACCCGGGACTCGTGATCGCCGGGGACCTGGCCGTGATGCTCGCGCTTGCCGCGGTGGTCATCGTGGCCGCGCTCTGGCGTCCGGTCCGCTACGGGGCGGTGCTGCTCGCGGGGGCTGTCATCCCGATGGCGGCACAGGCCATCTCCGCCGCCGTGCAGGCTGGCGGGGGCGCCTCGCCGACTCAGTTCGGCATCTCGCCCGCGCAGGCCTCGCAGATCGGGCTCACGATCAGTTCCGGTCTCACGCCGGCGTTCTGGATCTACTGCGGATTCCTCGTCGCGCTGGCCGTCTCGTGCGCGTGGATGCTCTTCACGCCGCACCCGGCGCCCGGTCCTGGCCCGTCGGCACATGACGCCTACGCCTGGCCTGCCGCGCCACACGATGACCTAGCCGACGACGACCTCGCCGACGAGGGGCTGGACGACGAGGGGCTGGACGATGACACCGGCGACGCCGAGACGCCAGCCTTCGAGACGGCGCCCAGTCGCACCGCGGTCGCGGCCGGCGACGGCGACAGTTCCGCGGTCTGACGCCGAACCGGCGGATCCGCCAGGCCTAGGTCAGCGGATCCGCCGGGGCCCCGGCGAGGAATGCGGTCACGGCCGAGATGAACGTGGCAGGCTGCGCCGCGCTGGCCTGGCTGAACGCGGCCGAGGCCCGCAAGCTGCTCGGCAGGGAGCCGTACGCTGAGGGTGACCTGATCACAGACGAGACCGTCCGCTCCGAACTCGCCCGCGCGCTGGCCGGCCACAACGCCACCGAGGGCTCCGCCGCGCGGATCGAGCGGCTACTGGTGATGGCCCGTCCCGCCGACCTTGACGCCGGCGAGATCACCGACAAGGGTTACCTCAACCAGCGGCAGGTCCTCGCGAACCGCGCGGCGCTGGTCGAGTTGCTCTACACCGAGCCGGTCCCGGCCGGCGTGGTCGTGGCGGGAAGGCCAGCCTGATGCGGCAGCAGAACGTGAAGAGCCCGGACGCACAAGTCGCCACGCTGCCCCGCCCGCTGAACCCGGCGGCGGCCGCGCTCAGCAAGGTGCTGTCCCGGGCGTGGTCGCTGCCGCCGCAGCGGAACCGGGTCGCGATCCAGCGCGACGTGCACGTGCCGATGTCCGACGGCGCGGTGCTGCTAGCCGACCACTACATCCCGGTCAGCGTGGCGTCGGCGGCCACCGTGCTGGTCCGCTGCCCGTACGGCCGCAGCGGGCCGTTTGCCCTGCAGAACGCGCAGATCCTGGCCGAACGCGGCTACCACGTGCTGATGCAGAGCTGCCGCGGCACCTTCGGGTCCGGCGGGGAGTTCGAGCCGATGCGAAACGAGATCGCGGACGGGCAGGACACCGTCGCCTGGCTGCGCAAGCAGAACTGGTTCGACGGACGGCTGGCCACCTACGGTGCCAGCTACCTCGGGTTCGTCCAGTGGGCGCTGGCCATGGACCCGCCGCCGGAGCTGGTCGCGGTCATCGTGCACGTGGGCCCGCACGACTTCAGCCGGACCGCGTACCGCAACGGCGTCTTCGACCTGTACAGCTACGTCGGCTGGAGCGACATGGTCGCTCACCAGGAGACCACCAGGGCGCTGCAGGCCCTCGTGCGCATGGGCACGGCCCAGCGGCGGCTGCGCCCGGTGCTCGACCGGCTGCCGGTCACGGCGGGCGTGCCTGACCTGCTCGGCCGCGAGCCGGCCTGGTCCGAGAGGTGGCTGGAGCACCCGCAGCTCACCGACCCGTTCTGGGCTCCGCTGCAGTGCGGCGCCGCGCTGCAGCGGATCACGGTCCCGGTCCTGCTGGTGGGCGGCTGGCAGGACCTGTTCATCGAGCAGACCCTCGAGCAGTACCGCACGCTCGCCGCCCGGGGCGTGACCACCCGGCTGCTGGTCGGACCGTGGTCCCACCTGGACTTCACGACCAGGGGTGCCGCCGCGATCGTGGAGAGCATGGCCTGGCTCGACCGCTACGCCGGCCCCGGGAAGGCCCGCGGTAACAGCCCGGGGATGACACCCGGCAACGGCTCGGCCCCGGCCGCTCACCCGGACCAGTCGGTACGCATCTGGGTCGGCGGCGAGGGCGCGGGGGAGTGGCGCGAGATCCCCGACTGGCCGCCGCCCGGCACCACGTGGCAGCGCTGGCACCTCGGCGCACACGGCTCGCTCAGCACCGGGGAGCCGTCGCCGGACGTCCCGGCCGTCAGCTTCCGCTACGACCCGGCCGATCCCACGCCGTCGCCGGGCGGCGCCATCCTGGCCGTGACCGGTGGCAGCCGCGACAACCGGGCCGTCGAGCGGCGGCTCGACGTCCTGGTGTTCAGCAGCGATCCGCTGGACGAGCCGGTCGAGATCATCGGCGAGGTCGCCGTCGAGCTTTCCGTCGTGCGCGATAACCCGTACGCCGACCTGTTCGTGCGACTGTGCGACGTGGACCCGCGCGGCCGGTCGCGGAACCTCTGCGACGGCATCGTGCGGCTCACCGGCGAAGACCCGCTGGCCGGCACCGTGCGGGTGAGCCTGATCGGCGCGGCGCACCGGTTCGGCCGCGGGCACCGGATCAGGCTCCAGGTCGCCGGCGGAGCACATCCGCGCTTCGCCCGCAACCCCGGCAACGGGCAGGTCGTCGCGGCCGCCGAGGACCTTGTGCCCACGCAGTACGAGATCGGCCTGGACGCGGCCCGCCCCTCGGTGCTGCTGCTGCCCGTCACCGGCTGAAGTGGCGCACCAGGTCCTGGTGCATGCCCCGCATCCAGTCCGGGCAGCCCGGCAGCCGCGGGTCGTCAGCCGGCTTCCCGCTCGCGACGGCGTCCAGGTAGGCGGCATCCAGGGCGAGCCGCCTGCGGAACTCGCCGGCATCCCCGACGCGGCCGTGGCCGGGCACCACCTGACGGATGCCGGCCACGGACGCCAGCCGCTCCATCCCCGTGCGGTAGTCACTGAGCGGATCGGCCGCAATGGTATCGAGCAGCGGTATCTCCACGTCGGAGCACATGTCGCCAGCCACCAGGACGCCGCTGTCGGGCAGGAACACGGCACCGTGGCCGGGCGCATGCCCGTCGTGGACGATCAGCCGGGCCGTCGGCCCGTCCCAGGGAATGACCGCGGCATCCAGCGCCTGTAGCCGTCCGACCAGAGGGAGATCATGCCCCGGAGCCGACGTCACGACGCCTTCGATGATGCCGTCCCGCTCGGTTTCCGCGATGCTCACCGCGGCGGGCGCGGCGTACCTGGGCGCGTCCCCAAGTTCCCGGCTCCACAAGACGTGATCCCAGTGCGGGTGCGTGGACCATCCGACCGCGGCCCGCAGCCCCAGGTCAGCGATCGAGGCCGCCAGCGCGGCCAGGTCGGCCACGGTCACGGCCGGGTCGATGACCAGGCAGCCTCCGCAGGAACCGACCACCACCGTGCTGCTGGTCAGCGCATATGAGCTGGTCGCGACGAGCACCCCCGGCGCGATCTCGGTCAAGCTTCCCACCGGACCGGTATATCACCAGCCTGACAAGCTGGTCATGCGGGTTCGATTCCCGTCTCCCCCTCTCGCAGGGCACTGAGGTAAGGACCGGGCCAGGCGCCGGCTGAGCTGGCGGCAAGGTTCAGCGCGGCTACCAGAACGCAGGCTCGCGAGCGTCCCCGGCTCGTCGGGGCTATAAGGTCTCACTCTGCCGGCCTCTGATTTCAGCAGAGCAGCTTCACGTCTTGTCCAAGATATTCTGGTACCACACGGTTGTCACCACGTAGGCATCGAGCATGCCGATCGCCAGGTATCCAAAGAGAATGCTACCTGCCATGACCTTGGCAGCTGAACTAGTGCCTGAAGTCCCAGTGGTTGCCGTCAGGCCTGCAGCGACATAATCGATCAGATGGCTAATGGGCGTTCCCAAATGGGTGAGTTGCACCAGCCCGGCGCCCAGCAGCAGCTTCGTGAGCCAGTCGCTCACCTCGGCAAGATTTGAGCTCGGAACGTATTCCTCGGGGGATTGCTGGCGAAGCTGGCCGGATGAGACGGCCCTTGGGATACCAAAGAGGAAGCCGATGAGACAGCCGCTCAAGAATGCTGCGAGGGCTATTGACATTCCGACTCCGAGGTAGGACCAGTGAGATCCGGGAGTGGCAAATGCGTAGATCACGATCCAGAGGGTGCCCAGTGCCGGTATCCCGAGAGCCAGGAAGGCGAGCGAGTTACTGACGTTGAACAACCGCTCCCACCAGTGGGCACCGCGGATCGGGATCGTGAAGTTTCCTTCATCGGTGTGACCGGCATTGTCAGCGGCTTGGACCGCGAACCGTGCTGTACCTGCGGTGGCTGGAGACCAGGTGATTGCGCCGGTCTTAGCATCCAAGCTCAGCCCGTCCGGCGTGCCCGAGATAGTCCATGTGTAGGGTGGGGTTCCACCTGTCGCATCGAGCCCTGCAGCGTAGCGCCTTCCTTCGACGGCCGGGGGAAGGTCATTAGGCGTTGATATGGCCAGCCTCGGATTGATGTTCAGATAGACGTCGTACCCCGTCGCGTCATGTGCGCTGTCGGTGACGTTGATCGTGCACTTGGTGGATCCGTCCTTCGTCGGTATCCCCCGGATCGCCGCCTGCTGGCCGTCCGCGAGTGACGCCAGCTCCAACCCATCAGGCAGCGGCGGGTTCGGCGTCCAGGTATAAGGAGGAGTCCCGCCGACTGCCGTCAGCTCGGCGTGATAAGCATCGCCAACCGTGCCTGGAGGAGGGCTACCCCCCACTGTTATAGCCATAGCAGTCCTCGCCAAGGCGATCGTTCAGGATGTGATGTGAGAACCCAGTGTGGACGCCGTTTGCTCATTAGGCAAGGCTTGTCATCGGGCCGGATCTCCCGAAGCGCTGGACTGCATACAGATCGACCGGATACGGCGCATCCTAGGCGACCCGCTCTGGCGTACTGTGCCAATGTCCGCTTGTGGCTGGATGTCCGCGTCTATCCGTACGTTGGCACGGCCGCAACCATGTAGTTGTCGCAAATGACGACGAAGACGAGGGACCCAGCTGAGGCGATGCGTGCAGCTGCGGATTCGTTCCCGACGGCGGCTCCCGGTATTCCAAGACCCTGCGATGTCTGCCGGTCGGCACCCAAGTGTGCGCCTACATCCCGTGGCCAGGTATGCAGGCGTCGGAACCTCGGCCGGTGAAGCACTCTAGTTCAACGATGCGTTCGTCACCGTCGAGAAAATGTAGCAACACTTCAGTTTCTCGATCCATCAGTCAATGATCCTCGTGTATGGGCCGGTATGCGGAATGCGGCCGGGGATTCACGGTGAGGAACGTGCCGTCTGGGGACTCAGCTGCACTTGGAATTAGACGCGTCGTCGAAGCTCTTGACCGAGCTCACCACGCTGGCCGCGTCTTTGGTGACCGTGGCGATCTGCGCCGCGGAGGGACTCGATGACAACGCCCCGACCGAGCTCTTGAGCGCATCCACTGATGACGTGATGGCGCTGGTTTCGCTCGGGAAGTCGCTCTTAGCCGAGCTGACTAGCGTCGTGGCGTCGTTATAAACCATCGTGACCTGCGATTTCAGGCCGCTGACCCCGCTGCTGGCGTTCAGGCTTGTCAGCCCCTTGACCGAATTGTCGAGGTTGGTCCGGTCTGCGCAGTAAGCAGGCTTGCTGCTACTGCAACCGGCGAGCATCACGGCCGCGGCCGTGATGGCAAAAGCCAAAGGAACCCGCACCCAAGCGCCACCTTGGCGGGCTCGTGATCTCCCAGGCCTTGAACTCATTCTCATATTCTGATCGAGGTTTACCAGCGACACGAGGACGTGCCATCACCCCGGACGGGTGATTGACAGGCCAGAAGCTGCCGGGCGAGGACTCCGCTCTGACGGCTCAAGGCAGGAGCCGCACCGGCAGCGACTCCAGGCCGTGGATGAGCGTGCTCGGCCGCCAGCGCAGCGACTCGGCGGGCACCGCCAGCCGGATCGAGCCGAACCTCGCCAGCAGGTGACTGAAGGCGATCTCCGCCTCCAGCCGGGCCAGCGGCGCACCCAGGCAGTAGTGGATGCCGTGGCCGAACGCCAGGTGCCCCGAGGTCTCCCGGCCGAGGTCCAGCCGGTCCGGGTCGGCGTACCGGGACGGGTCACGGTTGGCCGAGCTCAGCGCGACGATCACCGGGTCGCCGCGGCTGATGCGCGCCCCGCCGATCTCGACCGGCTCGGCGGCGAACCGGTAGGTCGCGTGGTTGACCGGATTCACGTACCTGAGCAGTTCCTCCACCGCGCCGCCGAGCAGCGAAGGGTCGGCCTGCAGCCGGGCGAGCTCCCCGGGGTTGAGCAGCAATGCGAGCATGCCGCTGGCGATCAGGTTGACCGTGGTCTCATGTCCTGCCACCAGCAGCAGGAACACCATGGACACCAGCTCGTTCTCCCGGAGCCTGTCCCCCTGGTCCCGGGCTGAGATCAGCGCGGACAGCAGGTCATCGGCGGGCTCTTGCCGCTTGGCCGCCAGCAGCGCCATGAAGTAGCGGACCATCGCGGTGGCGTCCGCCTGGAATACCTCGGGCGTGGCCGTGTTCGAGACGATGGTGGCCGACCATTTCCTGAAGTCGTCTCGGTCCTTGGCGGGGACGCCGAGCAGCTCGCAGATCACCGTGATCGGCAGCGGGAAAGCGAACGAGGCCAGCAGGTCGACCTCGCGCTGACCGGACATGCCGTCGAGCAGCTCGGTGGTGATCGAGGTGATCCGCGGCCTGAGCCCGTCGACCCGGCGCGGAGTGAAGGCCTTGTTGACCAGCCTGCGCAGCCGTTCGTGGTCCGGCGGGTCGCTGTTGAGCATGTGCACGTCGAGGGCGTAGTACACCGACTCCGGGTCGCGACGCCAGTCCAGCGGCATCTTGAGCAGCCGCGGATCGGCCAGCGCGGCGCGCGCCTCCGTGTACCCGGTGACCAGCCACGCCGGCGCCCCGCCCGGCATGATCACACGCGAGACCGGCCGCTGCGCCCGCAACCGGGCGTGCACGGCGTAGGGATCCTGGAAGTAGTCCGCGCCAAGGTGCTCGACGATAACGGTCATGACTGCCCCTAGTCAGATCCGGCGATTCCCCCGGAAAGCCAGCTTAAGTAACAACTTATACGTTGTAAAGGAAGCGTTCGGGTCGCCGGAGGGGTCGTCGGCGGGCCGCACCCGGGACAGCGCGGACGGCCACCAGTTCCACCGCCCGATCAGCACCGCGGCCGAGGGCACCAGCAGCGTCCTGACCAGGAAGGTGTCCATCAGCACGCCGAGCGCGAGGCCGACGCCGACGTTCACGATCGTCCTGACATTCTGCGCGCCCGCGCTGCCCGAGCCCACGATCGCCAGCACCCCGAACGTCCCGGCCAGGACCAGCCCGGCCGAGCTCACCGTCGTCCCGGTGACGCTGAGCGCCCGGCCCACCGCCTCCCGCAGCGGCAGGTGCTGGGCCTCTTCCCTGATCCGCGTCATGACCAGGATGTTGTAGTCCTCGCCGAGCGCGAGCAGGAACATGAACAGCAGGAACGGCAGGATGAACGTCAGCCCTGGTTGCCCGGCGGCCCTCATGAACACCAGCACGGTAAGCCCGAGGGCCGAGAAGTAGGAGAGCGCCACCGAGAGGATCAGGTAGAGCGGCGCGATCAGCGAGCGCATCACCAGCGCGAGCAGCACCGCGATGACGGCGATGGCGATCGGGATGACGGTACGCAGGTCGCTGTTGGATAGCTGGACGACGTCATAGGTGAACGCCGCCTGCCCGGTGACCCCGGAAGCCGACGCCCCGGCGGCCCGTGCCGCGCGGTCGGCCGCGACCCGGACGGCCGGCACCGCCTGGGCCGCCGCGGTGGTAGTCGGACTCCCTGCCGCCAGCGAGGCCGCGAACGAGATCGTGTACCCGTCGGCGCTCACGTAGGACCCGCTCGCCCGGTAGGCCTGGTACGCGGCCAGCTTCGTCTGCGGAACCTGGGCCGCAGCGGCGGCGGCCAGCGCCCGCGCCGGGCCGTAGGCGGCGTACAGCGCGGCGTACTGCGCCGCGGTCAGCGCCGTGCCGTTGGCGTTCAGCGGCCCGGACACCGCGGTGAACAACGGGTCGGAGGCGAGCTGCCGGCCGGCCGCGGCCACCGAAGCCGCGGCCGCCCAGGCCGGCTGCCGCAGGCGCAGCACGATGAGCGTCGGGTTGGCCGCCGTCTGCGGGAAGTGCCTGGTCAGCAGCGCGTCGCCGGCCGCGGAGTCGCTTCCGGCCGGTCCGGTCACCGCGCCGCCGAACCCCGCGGCCAGGTAGCCGGCCGAGGCCACCGCGAGTGCGCAGAAGACGACCAGTCCGATGGCCAGCGTCGCCAGCGGCCGCCGGACGATCCGGGAGCAGGTCGGCCCCCACCACCCGGCCTGCCTGGCGCCCGGCTTGACCGACGACGGCCAGAACGCGACCGGGCCGCAGATCGCGAGCAGCGCGGGCAGCAGGGTGAGCCCGGCGATGAGCATCAGGCCGATCGCGATGGCCAGCGGTGCCGCCAGCCCGGAGTACAGGCTGAACGTGGCGGTGGCCAGCGACAGCAGCGCGGCGATGAGGACGCCCGCGGAGAAGGTGATCGTCTCGCCGACCCGCGCCACCGAGAGCTCGATCGCCTGGTGACACGGCAGCCCGGCCCGCATCTCCTCCCGCACCCGGAACATCAGGAACAGCGCGTAATCCGTGCCCGCGCCGAGCGCCAGCACGATCAGCAGCAGCGAGGCGATCTGCGACACGCCCAGTCCGTGCACCGCGGCCTCGGCGGTCAGCCGCTCGGCGGCCAGCACCACGACCACGGCGGGCAGCACGGCGATCAGCGGTGCCAGCGCCGACCGGAACACCGCGACGAGCAGCGCGATCACGAAGATGATCGAGAACCACTGGACCTGGCCGCCGGTCTTGGTGGAGGTCGCGTTGGTATCCACCCGGGTCGCCACCGGGCCCGCGGTGTGCACCGAGAACCCGGGCGGCGGTTTCGCCGAGCGGATGACGTCACGCAGGCCGGCCACCAGGCTGGCCTGCTGGGCGGTGGCGAGCCCGCCGGACTGGGCCAGCGCGGCCAGCACGGTGAGCTGCTCGGCCCGGCCGTCGGCGGACTGGCCGGCGTCCCGCACCGAGACGACCCTGGCAACCCGCGACAGCGAACCCGCCAGCCGCGCCACGAACGCCTGGTCCGCCCCGGTCAGCGTCCCGTCCGTCCGGGCGGCCACCACCGTGACCGCGGTCAGCGTAGCGCCCTGCAGCGGCGAGGCCAGCCGGGCCGCCTGCTGGCTGGGCGCGCTGCCCGGCAGGAACGAGGTGTTGTCGCTCTGCGTCACGCTCGACAGCGACGGCAGCAGCGTCATGGCCGCGACGGCCCCGGCCACCCACGCCAGCACGATCACCCAGCGGAAGCGGACGGACATCCGGCCGACCGCGGTAAAAAACGTATCCACGAAGGCCATCGTGGCCGGCCGGAGCGCGAACCCGTTAGACCCTGAGGAGCGTAAAGTTACTTCGTGGCAGATCCGCACGGCTACCGGCCGGCGCCGGGCGAGATTCCCGAGTCCCCGGGGGTCTACAAATTCCGCGACCAGCGCGGCCGGGTCATCTACGTCGGCAAGGCCAAGTCGCTCCGGCAGCGGCTGAACTCCTATTTCGCCGACTTCGCCAGCCTGCACCCGCGTACCCAGATGATGCTGACCACCGCGGCCAGCGTCGAGTGGACCGTGGTCAGCACCGAGGTCGAGGCGCTGCAGCTCGAGTACTCCTGGATCAAGGAGTTCGACCCCCGGTTCAACATCAAGTACCGGGACGACAAGAGCTACCCCTACCTGGCCGTCACGATGGGCGAGGAGTACCCGCGGGTCCAGGTCATGCGCGGCGCCAAGCGGAAGGGCACCAAGTACTTCGGCCCGTACAGCCACGCCTGGGCCATCCGCGACACGGTCGACACCCTGCTCCGGGTGTTTCCGGTGCGCACCTGCTCGGCGGGCGTGTTCAAGCGGTCCGCCCAGATCGGCCGCCCCTGCCTGCTCGGATACATCGGCAAGTGCTCCGCGCCGTGCGTCAAGCGGATCAGCGCCGAGGCCCACCGTGCGCTGGCCCAGGACTTCTGCGACTTCATGGCCGGGCAGACCAGCCGGTTCGCCAGCCGTCTCGAGGCCGAGATGATGCAGGCCGCACGGGAGGAAGAGTACGAGCGCGCCGCCCGGCTCCGCGATGACCTGCGGGCGCTGGAGCGTGCGATCGAGAAGCAGGCGGTGGTGCTCGGCGACGGCACCGACTGCGACGTGATCGCGCTGGCCGAGGACCAGCTGGAGGCCGCCGTCCAGGTGTTCTACGTGCGCGGCGGGCGGGTCCGCGGGCAGCGCGGCTGGGTCCTGGACAAGATCGAGGAGGTGACGCCGGCCGGCCTAGTGGAGCAGTTCCTCGGCCAGGTCTACGCGGGCACCCCGGCCGACGCCGAGGCGGTCAACGCCGGCATCCCGCGCGAGGTCCTTGTGCCCGAGCTGCCGCCGGACCCGGCCACCATGTCGCAGTGGCTGGCCGAACGCCGGGGCGGCCCGGTCATCCTGCGGGTACCGCGGCGCGGTGACAAGAAGGCGCTGCTCGAGACCGTCTCCCGCAACGCCGGCCAGACGCTGGCGCTGCACAAGACCCGCCGCGCCAGCGACCTGACCACCCGGAGCAAGGCGCTGAACGAGATCGCCGACGCCCTCGGCCTGGACGACGCCCCGCTGCGGATCGAGTGCTACGACGTGTCGAACCTGCAGGGCACGCACGTGGTCGCGTCGATGGTGGTGTTCGAGGACGGCCTGGCCCGCAAGAGCGAGTACCGCCGGTTCGCGATCAAGGGCCTCGACGGCACCGACGACATCGCCTCGATCTTCGAGGTGATCACCCGCCGGTTCCGCCGCTACCTGGCCGAACGGGAGAAGACCGGCGAGCTGGACATCCTCGGCGACCCGGACCCCGAGGAAGACCAAGATCAAGACCTCATCGCCGAACGGACCGAGGTAACCACCGCCAGGAAATTCGCTTATCCGCCCAACCTGGTGGTCGTCGACGGCGGCCCCTTGCAGGCCGAGGCGGCGGCCAGGGCCCTGGCCGAGCTGGGCATCGATGACGTCGCCGTCTGCGGGCTGGCCAAGCGCCTGGAAGAGGTGTGGCAGCCGGGCGAGGAATACCCGGTCATCCTGCCGCGCAGCAGCGAGGGCCTGTACCTGCTGCAGCGGGTGCGGGACGAGGCGCACAGGTTCGCGATCACCTACCATCGCCAAAAGCGCAGCAAGGCCGCCACCACCAGCGTGCTCGACGACGTGCCCGGGCTCGGCCCGGCCCGCCGCAAGACCCTGCTCAAGCACTTCGGCTCGGTGCGTAAGCTCAGCGCAGCGAGCGTGGAAGAGATCGCGGCGGTACCGGGCATCGGCCCCCGGCTCGCCGCCATCGTTTCGGTCGCCCTGGGTTCTAATCAAGCGGGGGAGCAAGGATGAGAACGGCAGACGACCCGGTCGACATCGTCGTCATCACCGGCCTGTCCGGGGCGGGGCGATCCACCGCCGCCAAGTCACTCGAGGACCTGGGCTGGTTCGTGGTCGACAACCTGCCGCCGGGCCTGCTGCCCACCATGGTCGACCTCGCGGCCAGGTCCAACGGCGCGGTCAGCCGGATGGCCGCGGTGGTCGATGTGCGCAGCCGTGCGTTCAGCACCGACCTGAAGTCGGCCGTCACCGACCTTGGCACGCGCGGCGCGACCGCGCGAGTGGTCTACCTTGAGGCCGCCGAGGACACGCTGGTGCGCCGGTTCGACAGCGAGCGGCGGCCGCACCCGCTGCAGGGCCACGGCCGGGTCACCGACGGTATCGCGGCCGAGCGCGAACTGCTGCGCGAGGTGCGCGGCGACGCCGACTTGGTCCTGGACACGACTCGGCTCAACGTGCACGAGCTGCGGGCCAGGATCCGCGACTTCTTCGGCGGCGGCACGGCGGCCGGACTGAGGCTTAGCATCGTCTCGTTCGGCTATAAATACGGCCTGCCCGTGGACGCCGACCAGGTGGCGGACTGCCGGTTCCTGCCCAACCCCCACTGGATCCCCGAACTTGCCCCGATGACGGGGCGGGACGAGCCGGTCCGCGAGTACGTTCTTTCCCAGCCTGGCGCCAAGGAGTTCCTGCGTCACTACGCGGAGTTGCTTCATGTGGTGCTGCCCGGCTACGAACGTGAGGGCAAGCGGTTCGCCACCCTCGCGGTGGGCTGCACCGGCGGCAAGCACCGGAGCGTGGCGATCGCCGACGAACTGGCGGCGCGTGTCGCGGGTGCTCTGGGAGCGGGCGCGGACGTGCAGGTGGTGCACCGGGATCTGGGTCGGGAGTGAGCATCTGGTGACGGGCCTGAGGGCCGTAGCGCTCGGTGGCGGGCACGGGCTGGCGGCGTCGCTTTCGGCGTTGCGCAGGGTGACAGATGAGCTCATCGCGATCGTGACGGTCGCGGACGACGGCGGGTCGAGCGGCCGGCTGCGCCGCGATTTCGGCGTCCTGCCCCCCGGTGACCTGCGGATGGCGCTGGCCGCGCTATGCGGGGACGACGAGTGGGGCACCACCTGGAGCAAGGTCGTGCAGCACCGGTTCGGCGGCGACCGCGAGCTAGCCGGCCACACCGTCGGCAACCTGCTCATCGTGGCGCTGTGGGATCTGCTCGGCGACACTGTCGCCGGCCTGGACTGGGTGGGCCGCCTGCTCGGGGTGGGCGGCCGGGTGCTGCCGATGGCGGCGGTGCCGCTGGACATCGTGGCCGAGGTGGTCGGCGCCGACCCGGCCCGGCCGGACGAGGTCAGCACGGTCCGCGGGCAGGCGGAGTGCGCCACCACGCCGGGCCAGGTGCGGTCGATCACGCTGCTGCCGCCCGACCCGCCGGCGGTGCCCGAGGCGGTCCGCGCGGTCCTCGACGCGGACTGGGTGGTGTTCGGCCCCGGCTCGTGGTTCACCAGCGTGCTGCCGCACCTGCTGGTGCCCGACCTGGCCTCCGCGCTGCACGTCACCACGGCCCGGCGGCTGCTCGTGCTCAACCTGGCGCCGCAGCCGGGGGAGACGGGGGGATTTTCGCCGCATAAGCATCTTGAGGTCCTCGCCAGCCACGCACCCGCGCTTACCGTGGATGTGGTCCTCGCCGACACCAGGGCAGCGGGCACCGGTAACCTAGCCGACCTGGAGAAGGCGGCCGCGCTGCTCGGGGCCCGGCTGGTGATGGCGGATGTGGCCGCGGCCGACGGCACGCCCACGCATGACCCGAGGCTGCTGGCGGGAATGTATGCCGAGATTTTCCGGCATGGGTCCCCCTCGGGGGGACCCCAGGGGGGTCTCGGAAGGAAGGTCCCCCCGGTAGCGGGGGGGTCTGGGGGGGTCGTCCCCCCGGGGGGACAGAGAGGTGACGCTGCATGGCGATGACCGGCGTGGTGAAGGACGAGCTCAGCCGAGTCCAGGTAATCAAGCCCTGCTGCCGTAAGGCAGAGGTCTCCACGCTGCTCCGATTCGCCGGCGGCTTGCACCTGTCCGAGGGCCGAGTGGTGATCGAGGCCGAACTCGACACCGGCGCGGCGGCCCGGCGGCTGCGCGCGAGCATCTCCGAGGTGTTCGGGCACCCGGCCGAGTTCCTGGTGCTCTCGCCGAGCGGCCTGCGCAAGGGCAACCGCTACCTGGTGCGGGTGAGCAAGGACCAGGCCGGCGAGACCCTGGCCCGCCAGGCCGGGCTGATCGACAGCTACGGCCGCCCGGTGCGCGGCCTGCCCCGGCAGGTGGTGTCCGGTTCGGCCTGCGACTGCGAGGCCGCCTGGCGCGGCGCGTTCCTGGCCCACGGATCGCTGACCGAGCCAGGCCGCTCGATGGCGCTTGAGATCACCTGCCCCGGGTCCGAGGCGGCGCTCGCCCTGGTCGGCGCGGCGCGGCGGCTGAAGGTGCACGCCAAGGCGCGCGACGTGCGCGGCGTGGACCGGGTGGTGATCAGGGACGGCGAGGCGATCGCCGCCATGCTCACCCGGCTCGGTGCGCACCAGGCCGTGCTGGCCTGGGAGGAGCGCCGGATGCGCCGCGAGGTCCGGGCCACCGCCAACCGGCTGGCCAACTTCGACGACGCCAACCTGCGCCGCAGCGCGCGTGCCGCCGTCGCCGCCGGCGCGCGCGTGGAGCGCGCCCTGGAAATCCTCGGCCCGGACGCGCCGCAGCACCTGACCATGGCGGGCCAGCTGCGGATGGCGCACCGGCAGGCCAGCCTGGAGGAACTCGGCCAGCTGGCCGACCCCCCGCTGACCAAGGACGCCATCGCCGGCCGCATTCGCCGCCTGCTGGCCATGGCCGACCGCCGGGCCAGCGAGCAAGGCATCCCGAGCACCGAGGCCTGTCTCACCGTCGACATGCTCCCCTAGGAGCCTGCTGAAAAGACCCTTGGCCCGGCCAGTTTGTAGACTTCGTGTTCGATGGGGATAATGTTCCCATGCAAGGTTTCGAGCGGACGGACGGGCAGGTTCTGGACGCGCAGAGGCT
>Ga0074046_10000688_pt1 | contig 30960 bp, 26 predicted proteins | sample BogForMeECP23OM3_FD_94441 | JGI IMG/M metagenome (GOLD analysis project Ga0074046, IMG submission 94441) | Bog forest soil microbial communities from Calvert Island, British Columbia, Canada - Bog Forest MetaG ECP23OM3 | ecosystem: Environmental > Terrestrial > Soil > Wetlands ... | reverse complement strand
TCCGCCGTTCGTCCGCTCAGCACGAGGCCGAGATATCCTTGAAATATTGCGGGCACGAACGCGCCGCCGGACGGTCCGCGCCGGGCGGCACAGAACGCATCGAGCGCTCGCTGCAAGTCACATGCGCGCGCTCCTTCGCGCAGGCGGAAGGGCGCCTTCAGAGTAGCGTGCAAACCATAGCGCGCTGGGTTTTTCACGGCGCGGCGAGCGAGATCCGGGGCAAGGCCGAATCTTTCCGCGGCCTGTCCGAACCACCGCCGCCCGAACGCCTCGAGATCGCTGCCGGGCTCTGGCGTCCAGTAAATCGCGTAGCGTTGAAACCGTGGACGGGCGCCCGCCTCCATCGTCAGGCGTGACCGTCACTCTCTCCGCCTTCAGCCGCATTCGCGCGCGCAGGGAACTGCGGCTCGGTAAAGGCGTGCTCATCCTCGGTCCAGCGCAGAGTCCCATCGTAGCGGGTGCCCATCTCGATGCCGATGCCTTGATGGAAAATATCGCCTTCGACCTTGGCCGAGGCTTGCAGCATGACGCGGCGGCCGCGGATGGTCCCCTTGACCTGCCCCTGCACCGTGACTTCCTGGTTCGCGACGATGCCGCCATTGATACGGCCGTTCCCGGTAACGATGAGGGAGGTACAATAGATATTTCCCTCGATAGTTCCGTCGAGCGTCACGCTGCCCTTCGATGAGACATTGCCTATGATAGTGAGATCGCTGCTGATGTTGGAATCGCCCGTCGAGTGCACGTTCCGGCTGGCGGAAACGGGCGAGTGAGCGAGGGGAAACGGTGTCGCCATGGGCTGACCTTTAAGCGTTACCATACGGTGTTGATCCAGTCCGGAGTGACGGCCGTGCGCCAGCACACCACGATTTTCAATAAGCGGGCATTCCGGGCTTTTGCATGGCAAAGCTTCGTGCGCGCGCGATTTGAGTGAGGATTCTCAGAGCTTTCTTCCGAGCGCAACCTCGATTTCGCGGCGGCGGCCGCCATCGAGAAAGAAGTCCTTAATCTCCGGGCGCCGCTCGAGTTGATAACGGTAGATTGCGCCCACGGCTGCGGTGAACTCTCCGCTGCGGCCCAGCTGCTCCTCGCCCAGAGTGAGAATCCGCAAATTTGGCCAAGCCTTATCGCGGATGTGCAGAATTTGAGCGAGAACACCGGCCGCGCTCAGCTCCGGCTGCGCCTGCGCCAGCAAAAGCGTCATAGAGGCGGTCGAGCGTGAAATTCCCGCGTGGCAATGGACCAGGAGATGCAGGATATTTTCTGGCTCGCGAAGGAGAGCGCCGCCGAACTCCAGGATTTTGGCGATATGTTCAGGCTGCGGCGCCAGGAAACCCGCGGTTTCCTCGATAATGTCGTGAAACTTCAGCTCAAGCCTCGCATGTTCGCCATAGGCGCCGAAGGCCTCCGGCTCGGCCATATCCGGATCGAGGATCGAGAGCACGTGGCTCACTTGCCTGTCCGCGTGACCGGCAAGCTCTTCCAGTCCGCAAACAGTGATCATGAATGGAGCATCGGCTGGCGGCATCTTCAATCCTCGCGCTACGAAGGGACTTGCTGTTTGGCCGCCCTTATACCTCAATTCGGCCTTTCCGGGACTGTTCGCAAGACACGGCGGAGCGGAAATGCGAAGCCGGAAGGCCTGCCGGCCGTCTGGCGTGTAAGCTCACGATGCATGAAGCGCCTCACTTTGGCAGGTCGCCGGTCAGCGTGCGCATGACGGCATAAACATCCGCTTTTGCCTCGAAGCCGATGCCGGGTACGCTAGGCAGGCCTACATAGCCGTCCTCGACTGCGATGCCGTCAGCGAAGCCGCCGAACGGCTTAAACACGTCTGGGTAGGACTCGTTGCCGCCAAGATGCAGCCCTGCTGCGATGTTGAGCGACATTTGGTGCCCTCCGTGAGGAACAACGCGGCGCGAAGACCAGCCTTGCTCCTCGATGACCTTCAGCGTCCGCATATATTCAACGAGGCCATAGGACAGCGCGCAATCGAATTGCAGGAAGTCGCGGTCCGGCCGCATGCCGCCATAGCGCAGCAAATTACGGGCGTCCTGATGCGAAAACAGGTTCTCGCCGGTGGCCATGGAGCCTTCATAATGCCTCGAAAGCTCAGCTTGCAGCGCGTAGTCGAGCGGATCGCCAGCCTCCTCGTACCAGAACAAGCCATAAGGCTTCAACGCCTCGGCATAGGCTAGCGCAGTCTTGAGATCGAAGCGCCCGTTGGCATCGACGGCGAGATATTTGCCCTCGCCCACGACCTTGAGCACGGCCTCGATGCGGCGCAGATCCTCGCCAAGCCCCGCACCGACCTTCATTTTCACAACGCGATAGCCGCGATCGAGATAGCCGCGCATCTCGTCTTGCAGCGCGGTATCGTCCTTGCCGGGATAGTAGTAACCGCCCGCTGCGTAAACCCAGACCTTTTCATCGGCTTGGCCGCCGCGGTAACGGTCCGCGAGCAAGCGGTAAAGCGGGAGCCCTGCGATTTTTGCAACCGCATCCCAAACGGCCATGTCGATAGTGCCAACGGCCACCGTGCGCTCGCCGTGCCCGCCCGGCTTCTCGCCCGTCATCAGCGTGCGCCAAATAGCGAACGGGTCGAGGTTTCCGTTCTCCTCGTCGATGAGCGTTTTGGGATCGGCCTCCATCAGCCGCGGGATGAACCGCTCCCGCATCAGCGCGCCTGCGCCATAACGGCCGTTGGAGTTAAAGCCATAGCCCACGACTGGCCGCCCATCCCGGATGACATCGGTCACCACCGCGACAACCGAGCAGGTCATCTTCGAAAAATCGATATAGGCGTTGGCGATTGCGGAAGCGATGGAGACTGTTTTCTCGCGGATATCGAGGATACGCATGAGCGGCCTTTCTCGCCATTGAGTTTCGCATTCTGCAGCACCGGACGCTGATCCGGAATCGCTGGGAAGTCCCCCCTCTCTAGCGCAAACGGATTTGTGTGCGGTCCGAGCGGCCTTCCGCATCGACCACTGTGATTTGCACAAAGCCTGGCCCTGGCGGCGTCAGGAATGCATCGCGGCGGTGCGGCGAAGACGCGAGCGGCACGCCGTCCACGAGCCAGGTGAGCGGCAGCGTTCCGCCCTCGGCCTTCAGCACGACGGGGAGCTTGTCCGTTTTGCCTTCGACGGACGTCAGCTCGACCTCCGAATTCGCCGGCGGAAAAGCGATGTGCAAAGGTGCGTCTTGGCCTGGCCCACCGGGCGCTTCGCGTTTTTGCTCGCGGAACACGCGCAATGGCGGCGGCAGATCGGCCGTCTTGTGCGAGGCGATCACGTTCACCGGCGCTGCAGCGAAAGGCGCCCGATGCGGGCCGATGGCTGCGAACAGCTCGAACAGAACCGGGGCTGCAACCCGCAAGCCCACAAGGCCCGGGACGGAGGTGGCATCGGGCCGCCCCACCCAAACGGCAATCGTATAATCGCCATCGAACCCCGCAGCCCACGCGTCGCGGAATCCGTAGGAGGTACCCGTCTTGAACGCAACCGCGCCGGGCGTAGCGCTTGTTGGAACTGGCGCGCCGCGTAAGATGTCGGCGACATACCAAGCCGCCGCCGGCTGCAGCAAAAGGGGCGGATCGGACGCATTCCATACCGGACCGGAGCTATCTTTCTGGTAAACGATTGGAATCGTGCCGCCACCGCGAGCCAGCGCAACATAAAGCGTTGTGAGATTTTCTAGCGTCAGGCCCACGCCGCCGAGCGCGACGGTCAGGTTGCGCGGCACGGCGAAGGGTAGCCCAGCGTCGCGGAAGCGCGCCGCGAGCTTCACCGGGCCGACCTCGTTCAACACTTTAACGGCGGGCACGTTGAGCGACAACTGCAGCGCCGTCCGCACCGTCACCGTGCCATGAAACGCGTTGTCGAAATTCACCGGCGCGTAGGTGTCGAAGCGCACGGGGCGGTCCTCGATCAATGTCTCGGGATGGGCGAGCCCATCCTCGAAAGCGAGCCCGTAGATGAACGGCTTCAAGGCCGAGCCCGGCGAGCGGATCGCGGCCGTCATATCGATGGCGCCGAGCCGCGTGTCGTCGAAGTAGCCGGCCGAGCCCACATGGGCGAGGACTTCGCCCGTGCGGTTGCTCACAACCAGCGCGGCGATTGAGACCTTTTCGCCGAAGGCCTGCGCGTTGCGACGCGTAATTTGCTCCGCCGCTTCTTGAAGCTTTCCGTCGATTGTGGTTGCGATGGCGGGCCCGGCCGGGATCGCAGCGATCAGCCGCTCCGAGATGTGCGGGGCAAGCGCTGGAAACTCGCGGCGGCCACGCGGCGCCGCCTGGGCCATCGCGGCCTTGGCATCCGCTTGACTAATGGCGTGGGCTGCGGCCGCTCTCAGGATCACCCGGTTTCGCGCCTCCATGAGCGAGCGATATCCCCGGTCAGCGCGGTCTTGGGAGAGTCCCCCCTCATCCTGTCCTTCTCCCCGAGGGGAGAAGGTACGCTGCTTCACCCTCTCGCACGGGGAGTTCGAGCGTCCTCTCTCCCCTCGGGCAGAGAGACAGAGTGAGGGGGTCTTCGCATCCATTGCAGTTCCCGCCTCCTCAAATCCGCGATCGAGCCTTCGCGTTTCAGGCGACTGCGGAATAGCCACAAGCAATGCCGCTTCCGCAATGCTGAGCCTGTGCGGCTCCTTGCCGAAATAGGCAAGCGAGGCTGCGCGGACGCCTTCGAGGTTGCCGCCATAAGGAGCGAGCTTCAGATAAAGCGCCAAGATCTCGCGCTTCGAGAGCGCCGCCTCGAGGCGCAAGGCGTCCGCGATCTGTTGGAATTTGGCGGTGAAGGAATGGGTGGGCGATCCGCGCAAAAGACGGGCGACCTGCATGGTCAGCGTCGAGCCGCCTGAAACGGCCCGTCCGTGCCGGATGGCCTGCAGGACCGCGCGGCCGAGCGCGAGCGGGTCCACGCCAGGATGCCGCCAGAAGCGCCGGTCCTCAAAGGCCAAGAGTAGCGAAAGATAGGTGGCGCTCACCTCGCCCGGCTTCGCGTCCAAACGCCAGCGTCCGTCTGGCGTTGTGAAAGCGCGCAGCAGATGCCCGTCGCGGTCGAGGACGAGGCGCGAGGACGACGCCGCCGCATCGAGCGGCAGCGGCTCGAAAAGCTTCAGGCCGTAAGCGGCGAGCGCAAGCAGGCAAAGCGCGGCAAGTGCACAGCAAGTGCGGAGGGTAATGGCACGCGTTTTCATGTGTGCCACCCCTCACCCCTTCCCCTCTCCCGCAAGGGGAGAGGGGAATCTCCCGTTGCGAAGCATTTACCCTCTCCCCTTGCGGGAGAGGGTGGCCGCTTTGCGGCCGGGTGAGGGGTAAGCAACATCCAGAACACTCTTACTGCGCCGCCACGATCTCCACCTTCGCGCCCGAGGTCCGCGCGAACCGGCCGGCCCGGTACATGTCCTCCACCCGCGCGCCTGCGTGCGTATAGACGCCGGGCGTTACCGCGCGCATGACATAGGCCATCGTCATTTGAGCCGGAACCTTGCGCGATAGGTCTCCGAGCGAATAGGCCGCCACGAACCGGTCGTCGCGGAAAGCGGAGAAGACCGGCGAAAAAGTGTTCGGCAGCCAGGAGAAAGCCTTCAGATCCGTACCCTTGAGCAGCGCCGGGTTCTCGATATCGAAGCCGGCCGGAAGCCTGTCCTCGACAACGATCTCGCCAAGCTTCGGCTCAATCTCCGTGACCTTCAGCACCACGACCACGCGGTCGTTCTGCTTCAGTTTGTCGAAGGATATTTCCCGTCCGTCGGGCATGTAGGTCTTGCGCTCGATCTTGAAGCCGTTTTCGGCAGACGGCTCAGGCTCCATGCCGTCGCCCGTCACAAGGACGGACGCTGGCACGGGTTCATGGCCTATATTCCTAACGATCAGGCCCTCTTTTGCGAACTGCTCCTTGCTCAGCAGCGTCTGGAATTTCTCCGAAGAAGCATTCGGCAACATCGCGCTCACATTGATAACCGGTATCGTAGCCATCGCGCTGGCCGCAAGATCGCTCCCGCTGATGACGGTTTGGAACGAGCCCTTAAGCGGCTCTCCGTTGACTTCAAGCGTAAGATCCTTGTTCTGGGCATCGAGCGTGCGGGCTGCGAGCAGGAGCCAGAGGCTTTCCTGCGTTGTGGTCTCTTTCTGCTGCGCCCGGAGCTTCGTGACGATGCCGAACGCCTTCTGGATCTGCGGCGCCGTGGCACCGCCTTCGCCCATGAGAGCGAGCACAGCTGCCGCATCGCGGAGCGAAGTGCCGTAATCTTGGCGCCCGGCTAGCGGCACCTCCTCGTCCGGCTTAGAGAGCGAGGCGAGCGCCGCATTGAATGTCAGGGCGGAGCGTTCCTTATCGCCGAGCATGGCAAGGCCAGCGGCGAGCTGCGCCTTCGAGATGGGCGTCGAGAACGCGTCGATCTTCGTGTCCGAGTAGTAGCGCAAGTCGCCGAGCACGCCGCGGCCTGCCCGCGCCAGCACATAAAGCGAATAGGCAAGCGTCTCGCCGCCGGCTTTGAAATCGCGGGTGTTGTTAACGGCGTTCTTGAGCCGGTCGAGCGCTACGCCGTAGTTCGTGTCGCGGACGGCGAAGCCCTTCTCCTTGGCGCGGGTCAGGAAGTCGGCGACATAAGCCGTCAGCCAGACATCCTCGTATGAGGGACCCCAAAGGCCGAACCCGCCGGAGGAGGATTGCATCTCATAGAGGCGCGCGATGGCTTTCTCTATGGCGGGCTTCGCTTTCGGCTCTTTGCTCAGATGCGCGCGCGAGGCGACCTCGTCGTAATAGAGGAGCGGAAGTGCGCGGCTTGTGGTTTGCTCCGCGCAGCCGAACGGATAGCGGTCGAGCGCGATAAGCAGGCCCGGCACATCGAAGGACGCGGTGCGGCTCGCGGCGACCGATAGCTTCGCGGTCGCAGGTACGAGATCGCGGATCAACTCGCTCCCCACCCGAAGCGAGCCCGTGGATGCGGCCAAGATCTGGTTCGTCTGCCGGCGGACATTGGGCGCCGGCGGCTCGACAGGGATCGCGTAGCTGCGCTCTATAGCCACATCGCCTGGCCCCATAAGCGCAAAGGACACGTGGGCATCGCCAACCGACACAGCCCGGATCGCGATCGTCTGGCTGATGCGCTTATTCAGATCGAGCGATAGATTACGCTCCGCAGGCCCCATAATTTCGATGCCGCCATCGGCCTTCGCCGTCAGCGTGTAATTGCCGGCGGGCGCCTCCACATTTTCGATGCTGAGATGCATGTTCGAGCTGTCGCCGAGCATCAGGAATTTGGGCGGCGTCGCCTGGGCGACGACGGTGTCGCGGACGATCACATCCTTTTCGCCGTGCCCGAGCTTGGAAGCGGTCCAAACCTGCGCCGCGAGCCGCATCGTCCCGTTGAAGGCCGGCAGCGTGAAGGTCACCTTGGCGTTGCCATTGGCATCGGTTTGCAAGGGTCCGGAATAGACGGCGAGCGGCACCTCCGCGAGCGGCCGGCCGGCCATTTCAAGGCCGCCTTCGTCGCCGCCGGAGCGAACCGCGCCGCGCACGCCCTGCATACCATCGATGAGCTTGCCGTAGAGGTCGCGCATCTCAAGGCCGAGGCGGCGCTGAGCGAAGAAGTAGGCGCCGGGTTGGGGCGTCTTGTAACGGGTGATTTGCAGGATGCCGAGATCGACGCCCGATATGACAAGGGTCGCGTTCTCGCCTGCATCGAGGCCCGAAACTGAGGCCGACACCGTGACCGGGCCTGCCGGGCGGACGGAGGGCGGGGTATCGAGTGCCACGGACAAGGTCCGCGGCTTGGTATCGAGCGGGATCCACTTCGTGCCCACGGCCCGGCTCGGCATGCGCTTTGCCGCGCTATCCATGGGCCGGTAAGCAATTGCTGTTGCATAGGCGCCGGGTCCCCAGGCGGGGTCCACCCTAAAGCTTGCCGTTCCGCCCGACGCGCTGACCTTGATCATTTGAGACGCCAGCACCCGGTCGCTGACAATCGCAACGAGCGCCTCGCCCGCCATGCGCGGCAAAACCTGGACTTTCAACTCGTCGCCCGGCCGGTAGGAGGCGCGGTCGAGCCCGATATTCAAAATCTCGGGCGTGTCCGACGCTTCCGAGGTGTACCAGCCCGCGGAAAACGAGAGGCTCGTTGCCGGGCCTTGGGCGGTGGCGGAGGTAATGTCGAGCCTGTATGCGCCGGCTTCTACGGGTGCCTTGATCCGGATCGTGCCTGAGGCAGGCGCATCCACGCTGCCGCCGGCCACGCGGCTCTCGTAAGTGACAAGCTCGTAGGACCAGCGATTGTCGCGGCTGTACCATTGGAACTGGTTTTCGACCCGCTGCAGTTCCCATTTCAGGCCGGAAAGCGCAATCTGTTTGCCATCCGGGCCGATGCCAACCACCTCGAACTCCGCCGGCGCACCTTCGGCGACGGAGCCATCGAAGAGCGGCTTCACGCCGATGAAGCTTTTTCCTGTGTTGACCTTCAAAGCGGTTCGCTCGGCAAGTGCGCGCCCGCTAGGCTCGCGCAAGCGAATCGTGACATCCGCATTAAGCGGTTTCGAGGTCTGAGGCAGATCGGGCAGCGCGATGGACAGCGAGGCCGCGCCCGTCGCATCGGTGTTCGGCAAGGCTTCGAGATCTTTGCGAATGGCCGTGAATTTCTCGCTTTCCTGTCCAACGCGAAACCCCGGAAATCCGCCGATCTCATTCGCGGCGGATATCGTCATCTCGCCTTCGAGGCCGAGATTAGAGGCTGGCGCGCCGTAAAGATAACCGCTCGAAAGCGCGATAACTCCCGGAGCACCGGCCGAAATCACCGGCTGCGCAACGGTAAGCTTCATTTCCAGCCGTTCGGGCACATAATCCTCGACGAGGAAAGTCTTCTCATAGAGCGAGGCGCCTTTGGGATCGGTGAAGGCGGCAAGACGCCACGAGCCGGTCATCGCTGTCTCGGCCAGGGTAATTTGCCAGCTCCGTCCGCCATTACCCTGATCGGCGAGCAGCTGGCGCCTGTCCTCCACTCCGTCGGGACGGTACAGCTTGAGGATGAGCGGCGTGCCGGGAACGGCGTTGGCAGCCGCGTCGCGCAAGAGCGCGGTCGCATACACGTTCTCGCCTGGGCGGTAAACGCCGCGCTCGGTGAAAACCATCGCATCGAGCGGGCCCGGAGGCGTCCGCCCGCCAACGCCGCGATCCGACAAATCGAATGCTTGCTTGGTGAGATCGAGGAAGCCGTAATCGTTATCCGCGCCGCGGGCGGCAACGAGCGCCGGCGCCATTCCTCCTGTGCCATGGGCGAGCCCTGCGTCGAACAGCGCCGCGCCCTCGCCGCCGGTCTTGACGGTGCCGAGGACTTCGTTATTGCGTGCGATGAGGCGGATCTCGGCGTCTGCAACGGGCTCAGCCGTCGCCAGAGAGCGCACATAGACATGCACGCCATCGGCGCCCGAGAACGCGGTTAGGCCGAGATCGGAAACGACGAACCATTGCGTCGCCTTCGTGCCGAAATCCTCGCTGCCGTCATTTTCGTCGTCTGCGCTTTCAGCCGGTTTCGCATTCTCCTCGCCCGCGCTCGCAGCGATAACATAAAGGCCGGGCTTCAGGTTCGGCAGAAGCGTATCGACCGGAAAAGCGGTGGTGACCTCCTCGTTGAGCTTCGAGGCAACCGCCATTTCACCGGACCACAGCTTCTCGCCCTTCTCATTGGCAATCCGCTTCAGCTCGTAAGTCTGAAGCTGGCGCTCGAAATCTCCGTCGAGCACCTCGGCAGCGAGCCGCCGGTCGCCAATCCGGTAAATCGACGCCTTCACGATCTTCGTATTGACGCTGACGACCGGGATTCCCTGCTGCCCGATGCGGGGCAGGACGTAGTTGCGTCCGGAGATGCGAACCGAAGGCGAGCGGTCGCGAATGTATACGGTCAGCTCCACCTGCTTCGGCAAGAGATCGTCCTCTGTCGAGGGAATGCCGCTGCGAATCTTCACTTCGTAGCGCTTGCCGTGAAGAAGGTCTTCCACACAAAGCTGCGCGCCGTTCACGCGGACGGACGCGGGTTTCTCGCCGTTCACGGTCACGTAATTGGTGTATTCGACGCGGCCTTTCGCGAGATTGTCGGAAAATTGCACACAAATGCGCGGCGCGTTCGACTCATTATCGGCTGTGTAGTCGAGCATGCGGAAGCCGTGCTCGTTGAAGGCTTGCTCGTATGCCTCCTGAACTTCCGCGTCCGCCGAGAGCGCCAGGCTCATTTTATAAATCCTAAGCGCGGGCCGCCAATAGTTGCGCGTCCCCAGGCTTTCGGCCAGGACTGCGAGTGCCTGTGCCTTGGCTTCCGGGGCAGTGCTACGCGCGAATGCGAGGTAAGCCGCCGAGCCGCCATTCTTGACGAAACTGCTCTTTTCTCCGCTTTGATCCGTTTCGATGGCAAGATACGCGCGCGCTAGCTTGAGCCAAGTTCCGGCATTGCCGGGGTCGAGAATGGCGGACGAGGCGAAAGCGCCGGTCGCGGCGCGGGGGTTTTCCGCCTCGATTGCTTTGCCGGCCTCTGCGAGCCAGCCCTTCGCATCCTTGCCTTTGGTGGGCCAGGTTGTCTTGAGCGTGTTTTCGAAGGCTTCGGCGTCGCGGACGATGAACTCGTCGAACGGGGATTTGCTCTGTTGGGCAGAGGCGTCTGCGAGGAGGGCGGCGGTAAAGAACGCAGCAAAGAAAAGGCGGACGATCAACAACATAGCACCAGCTCGGCTTTAAGGGGAGGCCTGAATACTTAGCTGCTAGGTGGCGCCAGAATTAGGGCCGGCGCAAGGCGGAAAACGCTGTGAAGCGTGGCCTTTTGGCGAATAAAAAATGAAGTTTCCGTGATGGTTTGCGGCCGGTTACTGCGCTCCTGAATTTACGGCCTTGCCGGCCGCCGCGGTTGACAAGTCCTTGCCCCGGACAGTAAGCCGGCTTGGCCAACGGACAGGGAGCTTAAGATGAAACGCCCGGGCGCAGCTTTTTTCATAGGTGCGGTTTTGGCCGCGGCCATTTGCCCGCCCGCGATCGCCCAATCGCAGGAGGCCGACGTCAACGCCTACATTGCCAATGCGCCGATCTCGGGTCTGCCGCGGGGGCCGTACAGCCAATGGACGGAGCCGCAGCGAAAGATGGCTTTCGGACGCGTGGATGGGTTTTGCCGGTTCCTTTGCGTAGACAAATATAGCAACGCCTCTTTTCCGGATAGGGCTGCGGCGGAACGCGCGGCGGCTGGCGCGAAACTTTGCCTAGGAGCGTGTATCGTCAATCACTTGCCCGCGGATTATCCTGGATTGGACAAACTAAAACAGGAGTTGCGCGCCGATTGGGAAAAAGCCAGGCAGCTAGGCTCGGCGGCGCCTTGGCCGTTAGCCGGCAAGTAACGGCAAAGTCCATGCGGGCTTGAGCACATGGATATTACATTCGATTTCGAGCTCGGGCGCGAGCAGAGGCCTCAACTATGAAGAGTACGTTTCGCATTTTGTCCGTGACCCTGCTGCTGCCGGCGGCGATCGCCCCGGCCGCGCACGCGAGCAGGCTGATCCTCGCCGGCATTTGCATGCCGCTCACATCGCGGTTCACCAAATGCGTCGACGGCAAGGTCGCAGAGTGCATCCGCACGCGCAACGTGACATGCAAGACCAAGCTCTCTTGCACGCCAACCCAGCAGAGCTGCGATATTCCGGGGTTGGCCCGCTGAACCGGCGCTCTCCGCCGCTTCATCGCCGCGGGCCTTCGCTCAGGCGTCATCCCGTCCCCCCTCCTATGTTGTCCGGAAGCCGCTCCGTCATCGCGAGGGGCATCGCCCCGCGGCGATCCAGGGCCGCTTGCAGCGCGCTGAGCGTTGTTGCCGCTGGATTGCCGCGGGGCGATGCCCCTCGCGATGACGAAGCTCATTTTCGTAGGGCCGCGCCACAATATTGATCTAATCGCATTTATTTTCGCACAGAGCGGGCTCGGACCTAGCGGGCCCAGTTACCGCTTCCTGTGTCCGGGGATCCATTCAATAAGAGGAGCACATTTGTGAATACGGCAGCAATCGCAAGAACACTCTTTTTCGCAGTCCTCATGGCCGCGGTAGCCTTGCCTGGTCTCTCATCGGCGCAAGGGCTCCGGCTTCAAATCGGCCCGGGAGAATTCCGCTTCGAGCGCGAGGATGAAAGAGCCAACGAAGGAAAGCGCGCGAGCTGCGAAGTTTACGCTCAAATCTCAGCGGTGCAAGCCGAGGCGAACCGGAAGTACAATTGCGGCTATAGCGGCGAACGGTGGGACGTCAGTACCCATCCGCATTTCCGCTGGTGCCGGTTCGCGCGGCGCGAATCCCTGCGCCTCCAAGTGAGGGAGCGCGCGGAGGATCTACAGCGCTGCTTCGACCGGATGGGCGATTTCGATGAGGAACGCCGGGAAGAGTACAGAGACCGCTACTAGACCGCATTGAGCATAGTGTGACGCGGCTTAGGCCGCTTCACGCCCACGAGGCCTGCAATCGCTGTAACGAACTCGTTTCAAACTCCGTCCTTGCCACCGCCGCAAACGTTGCTCATAGGATCGCCACACAATTACAATCGGTGATGCATGAGCCTTTATCGCGGTTTTCTCACGGTCGGCGGGCTGACGGCGCTGAGCCGGGTCTTTGGATTTGTGCGCGACGTGCTCTTGGCCGCCGTGATGGGCACGGGCTGGGTCGCCGACGCGTTTTTCGTGTCGTTCCGCTTCCCCAATCTGTTCCGCGCGCTGTTCGCGGAGGGCGCGTTCAACTCGGCCTTCGTGCCGCTCTTCTCGAAGCGGCTGCGCGCCGAGGGCCAGGAGAGCGCGCGCGTTTTCGCCGAGCAGGCGCTGGCAATTTTGTTCGTGGGCGTGACCGCGACTGTGATCGCAGCCGAGATCTTCATGCCCTATCTTGTGGAAGCGATAGCGCCCGGCTTTAGCGGGAACCCGGAGAAGTTCCGTCTCGCCGTGCTCTTGACGCGCATCACCTTCCCTTATCTCGTCTGCATGTCGCTCGTCGCGCTCACGGCCGGCATATTGAACGCGCTCGGCAAGTTCAGCGCGCCTGCCGCAACGCCCGTTGTGCTCAACCTCGTGCTCATCGCGGTCACGCTGTTCGCGGCGGCCAGCGGCTTCTACGACCAGCCGGAAGCGGGCATCGTCCAGGCCTGGGGCGTGGCGATTGCGGGCTTCGCGCAGCTTTTCTACGTGGCCTACGCCGCGCGCGGGCTGGGCATGGACCCCGGCTTTCGCTGGCCGCGGCTCACGCCGGATATGCGCCGGCTTCTCGTGCTTGCGGTGCCGGGTCTCATCACCGGCGGCATCAACCAAGTGAATATCTTCATCGGCACCATGATCGCCTCGATGCAGGCAAGCGCGGTGTCCTTCCTCTATTATGCAGACCGCATCAACCAGCTACCGCTCGGCATGGTCGGCATCGCCGTTGGCGTTGTGCTTTTGCCCACGCTTTCGCGCCATCTCGCCGATCATGACGAGGCGGGCGCCATGGCCAGTCAAAACCGCAGCCTCGAATTCGCGCTGCTCCTGACGCTGCCCGCCGCCGTCGCCCTCATCGTGATCCCGAAGCCGATCATCCTCGTGCTGTTCCAGCGCGGCTCATTTTCGGCGAACGACACGGTTCAAGTCTCCGCCGCGCTCGCCGCTTACGCTTGCGGCCTGCCTGCCTATGTCATGAACAAGGTCTTCCTTCCGGGCTTTTTCGCGCGCGAGGACACCGCCACGCCCATGTGGTTTGCAGGCGCCTCGGTCGCGGTGAATATCGCTGGTTCGCTCATCCTTTTCCCGATGTTCGGCCATATCGGCATCGCGATAGCGACCTCCCTTTCCGGCTGGACGAACGCCATACTGCTCTCCTCCACGCTGATGCGGCGCGGTCATTTCCGCTTCGACGCCGCGCTCCGCCGGCGCGCGCCGCTGCTCGTGCTCGCGAGCCTTTTGATGGGCGCCGCGCTTTACGGCGCCAATCTCGGCCTTGCGCGCTTTTTCGAGGCAGGGACGGGCGGGCTGATGCATGCGGCCGCACTCGCCGCGCTGGTGAGTGCCGGCGCCATCGCCTACGCGGCGGCAGCGCAGATCACCGGCGCGATGCGGCTGTCGATGCTGCGGCGGGCTTTTGCCGGGGGGTGATGCGTATCACCTGCAAGAAAGACGAAACTTCGAGTACCGCCAAGACTGCTCCCGCAAAAATGACGAACGCGAAAAGTGCCGTCTTTGCCGGCCGCCGTATGCTACACAACTCCTGCCGCTGCTACCGGTGGTGCATTACGGCAGATAGACACTGCGGCCGCGAAAAAATAAGCCTTTAATCGTCTTGCTCATGTCAAACGCCCGTTGCATTCTGCACCGGACTAAGAGTTTGCGGGGATGCCATGTCAAGATCGATTGCCCGTTTCCTATTTGCGGCCGCCATCGGCTTTCTCGCCGGTACAGCCCTCGCACAAACGCCTGCGCCCGACGCGCTGCTCGGCCAAGCCGAAGAGTTCGCCAAGGGAGGCGAATATGGACAAGCCATTCTCACGGCTCGAAAAGCGCTGATCTCGGCGGAGAAAGCGTTCGGGGTCAACGACCCGCGTCTTGTCACGGCTCTGAAAACGCTGGCGCGGCTGTTAGAGTCGCAACGGCAATACGCCGAGGCCAAGACGCAATACCAGCGCGCGCTATCGATATTGGAGCGGGCGCACAAGCTGGACGGCGAGGAGGCCGCGGACTTGAAGCTTAGTCTTATGGCCGTCGGATTGAAGAGCGCGGCCGGCAAAAAGCTTAGCGCGCGCACAGACGAGTATGAAGGTGAGGATGAATCGCGCACGCGCTCACTCAGGACGAGGGAAGTTATGCCACCGCCTCCTCCGACGCATTCAGCCGCGCCACGCGCAGCGACAATAGGAACGGTGGAGACCATCCCGTTTTTTCCCTGGCCTCCGCCCAAACCCTCTACCACCTATGTTTTCCTTGGGAACGATCTCGCCCAGTACAAGACTGTCGGCGAGGTCAGCTCCGCCATTCTGTCGGCGCTCGAACGCTCGGGCTATGTCGAGCGCAGCTTTTATCAAACGGAGCTTGGCGGCATAGCACTTGCGACGAGACTGGAAAGAATCAGCAGCGATGGTACTTCGGCCGACGAGGCCGAGCGCTGGCCGGCCGGGTTCGACAACAGTCCAGCCGGCTTTGTCGATTTCATCCGCGGCTTGTTCTATGCGAAGGCCGGCCGCTACCGCGTGATCGTCTTCGTTCTGCAAGAGGCGGCAATTACGGCGTCTCAGAAGCAGGCAACCGAAGAAGCCGCGAAGCAATGGCTGAGCGGAGGCGCGCTTCAGCTTCCACGCGAATTCGCGGACCGGCCTTTTGGGAAGGAAAGCAGCTGCACGGCCTTGATCTATGAGTTCGCGAGCGATGGGTCGGCTGTGCACGGTGTCGTCAGCTCCTTGCCCGGAAGGCAGCATCTGCAGAAAGCCGGTTTGCTGCCCCTCGTAAAACCGAATTAAGCGCCCTAACGGAAAAAAAATGGTCAAGAGAGTTTTCATCAGCTACCGGCGCAACGACACCGCGCCTATGGCCCGTCTCCTTTACGACAGGTTCTGCCGTTTGCTTGGAAAGGATAATGTCTTCCTGGACCTCGGCGCCATCGATGCCGGCGAGAACTTCGAGGAGAAGATCGGAGTGGACATCGCCAAGGCCGGCGCGATTTTGGTTCTGATCGGCAAGAGATGGCTGGAGCCGGGAGCGGACGGCGAAAAGCCAAGGCTCTGGGACGACGGCGACCATGTCCGCGGCGAGGTCCGGGCAGCTTTGCAGGGTAAGGCTCTAACCCTGCCGCTTCTTGTCGACGGCGCTTCGATGCCAGCCCCGGAGCTGTTGCCCAGCGACATCTCGGAGATTTCGAAACGCAATGCCCCGCCGCTCAGGTCCGATAGCTTCGACACCGACGCCGATCATATCGCCAGGAAAGCGCTCGGCCTTGCGGCCGGTGCCCTCCTGTGGGAGGAACCGCCGCTTAGCCGCAAGATTGGGAGCGCTGTTGCCGGAGCCCTGCTCGCCGCGATTGCGCTGCTTACTCTTGCGCTCGCGCACAACGCCTTTCTCAAGCGCCCGATTTCGGACTCGATCGGCGACGCCCAAACAACGATCCTAATCGCCGGCGTGCTTATTTTCGGGCTCGTATACGGATTTCGCTACGGCTCGCGGCGGCGATCCCTTATTTAGCAAACGCATCGAGCGCGCCGCCGGACATGCTCCCATGGACGCTAACTTAAGGCTTGTTCAGCTATCGGAACCGGCTCTGATCGAGCGCAACGGGCAGGTCTTAAGTTAGAAGCGCGTATGGGACGTGCCCCCGGATGTAAACTCCCGGGGGCTTGCAATTTTCCGGCAGTGCAGATCATAGTCGCGCCTTCCGCACCCGCCCCGCGGGTGCGGTAGCAAAAGTGGCAAGCTCCCAAGCCGGGCTTGCTGGCACAAGGGCTCCCGATGACCATCGAACAGCGCGTATTCTCCGGCGTCCAGCCGACTGGCAATCTCCATCTTGGCAACTATCTTGGCGCCATCACCAAATTCGTGGCGCTGCAAGAAACCTACGACTGCATCTATTGCGTCGTGGACTTGCACGCGATCACCGTCCGGCAGGACCCTGCGGATTTGCGCCGCTCGACGCGCGAGGTCACAGCCGCGTTCATTGCAGCGGGCGTCGACCCCAAGAAGCACATCATCTTCAATCAGAGCCAAGTGAGCGTCCATTCGGAGCTGGCCTGGATTTTGAGTTGCGTGGCGCGGATCGGCTGGCTGAACCGCATGACGCAATTCAAGGAGAAAGCCGGCAAGGACCGAGAGAATGCGAGCGTCGGCCTATATGTCTATCCCGTGCTGATGGCGGCGGACATCCTCGCCTACCGGGCGACGCATGTGCCGGTGGGCGACGACCAGAAGCAGCATTTGGAGCTTGCCCGCGATATCGCGCAGAAATTCAACGTGGATTTCGCTGAGACCATTGCCGCGGCAGGCTTCAAGGACGGCTTCTTCCCGCAGCCTGAGCCGCTCATCTCGGGCCCTGCGATGCGCGTCATGTCCTTGCGCGACGGCACGAAGAAAATGTCGAAGTCCGATCCCTCGGATCTGTCGAGGATCAACGTCGCCGACGATGCGGAAACCATCGCCAAGAAGATCAAAAAGGCCAAGACCGATCCCGAGCCGCTGCCTAGCGATGCAAAGGGCTTCGAGGGCAGGCCCGAGGCGGAGAACCTCGCGGGCATCTATGCTGCGCTGAGCGGACAGAGCATGGAGACGGTGCTGAGCGAATTCGGCGGCGCGCAATTCTCCAAGTTCAAGAATGCGCTGGCGGACCTTGCAGTCGAAAAACTCGGCCCGGTCGGGGCGGAAATGAAACGGATTTCGGCCGACACCGGTTATATCGACGGCGTGCTCGCAGACGGCGCGGAGCGGGCGCGCACCATCGCGGACGAGACCCTGCGCCAAGTGTGCGATATCGTCGGTTTTGTACGGGCTGTGAAACCAGCCGCCAAACATGCTAAGCTATCCGCTCAGCATTAATATGAGCTTGCATGCATGAAGTAAGACCCCCTCACCCCAACCCTCTCCCCGAGGGGAGAGGGAGTTGCTACGGCCCTCTCGTTAAGGGGAGAGGGTGAAGCAGCGTTCCTTCTCCGCACCCGCTTGCGGGTGCGGCAGCGAAAGTGGCAAGCTCGCCAAGGCGAGCTTGCTGGGAGAAGGACAGGGTGACGGGGTCTTATCCATGCAGGTTGCATTAACTCTGCGAACGAAGGCCCATGACGGAGCATAAGCCGCGCCGCCTTTTCACCGAAGGCCACAAGCGCAAGTTCTTGGTGATTGTCGACGAATCGCCCGAAGGCGAGACCGCCCTCTATTATGCGGCGCGCCGCGCCCAGCGCACCGGCGGCGGGCTCGCGCTTTTGTTCGTCATCCAGCCGGCCGAGATGAGCCACTGGCTTGGCGTCGAGCAGGCGTTCCGCGAGGAGCAGTACAACAAAGCCCGCGCTGTGTTCCGGCTGCGCAACCGCAAGCTCAAGACTTGGGGCTTCGAGGATATCGTCCCGGAGGAAATCGTCCGGGAAGGTCAAAAGGCCGAGGAGATCGTCAAACTCATCGAGGACGATGAGGATTTCGGCATTCTCGTCCTTGGCGCCGCGACCGATCCCTCGGGGCCCGGGCCGCTTGTCTCGTCGCTGGCGGCAGGTGCCAAGGCTGGCACCTTCCCTATTCCCGTCACCATTGTGCCCGGAAACCTCACAATCGAAGAGGTCGCCGGACTTGCCTGACTGCCCAAGTCAGGTTTTCACTTGAAACGTGGCCCGAGACTGCATTATTAGCACTAGAGCGGCGTGCGCTAACTAGGAATCGCCGTCATTGCGAGCGTAGCGAAGCAATCCAGGACTAACGCCGTGAACTATCTCTGGATCGCCACGGCGGCTTAAGCCGCCTCGCGATGACGAATGACGCTTATTGGCCTGCTCCAACTATTCGCCTGGGAGCGAGAGGGGAATCGTAATGTTTATTCAGACAGAAACAACGCCGAACCCGGCGACCTTGAAATTTCTTCCCGGACGCACCGTGCTTCCTGCCGGCACGCGCGACTTCAGCGATGCCGGGGAGGCTGCGGCGGTCTCTCCGCTTGCGGCACGGCTTTTCGAGGTCGACGGTGTCACTGGCGTGTTTTTCGGCTCCGACTTCGTTTCGGTCACGAAGGGCCGCGGTGAGTGGCAGCAGCTCAAGCCCGCTGTGCTCGGCGCGATCATGGAGCACTTCCTTTCCGGCGAGCCGGTCATGCTCGGCGGCCATGGTGCGGGGGATGCTTCCGGCGAAGATTTCGATCCCTCCGACGCCGAGGTGGTGGCCGCGATCAAGGAGCTGATTGAAACGCGCGTCCGCCCTGCAGTGGCCAACGATGGCGGCGATATCATCTTCCGCGGGTTCCGCGGCGGCACCGTCTATCTCAAGATGCAGGGCGCTTGCTCGGGCTGCCCATCGTCCACCGCCACGCTCCGGCATGGGATCGAAAATCTGTTGAAACACTTCGTTCCGGAGGTCGAGGCCGTTCAACCTGTATAGCGATGCCGCTAGCGCCTCACTACATGTTGTGTCAGTGTCCCCCGTAACAGGCAACAGATTGAGGCGCTCATGGCAGGGCTTATCGCGAAAGACTGCTTGGACCAAATCTTCCTTCAAGCCCGCACGCACAATAAATGGCAGGACAAGCCCGTGCCAGACGAGGCGCTGCGCCAGCTTGTCGATATCATGAAAATGGGTCCCACGAGCGCGAACCAATCTCCGGCGCGCATTGTATTCGTGCGGACGCAGGAAGCCAAAAAGCGTCTTGAGCCCCATCTGTCGGAGGGCAATCGCTTAAAAACGATGAGCGCGCCCGTCTGCGCGATCATCGGCTACGATCTGAAATTCTATGAGCACTTGCCGAAGCTTTTTCCCCACGCCGATGCGAAAAGCTGGTTCGAAGGCAAGCCGGACCAATTTATCGAGACCTCGGCCTTCCGCAATGGAACCTTGCAGGGCGCCTACTTCATCGTTGCCGCGCGTGCCTTGGGGCTCGACACCGGGCCGATGTCGGGCTTCGATAATGCCGGCGTCGACCGCGAATTTTTTGCCGGCACAAGCGTGAAATCGAACTTTCTCTGCAGCCTCGGCTATGGCGACCCGTCGGGACTATTTCCCCGTTCGCCACGTTTTGCTTTCGAGGAGATTGCTACAATCATTTAGTTCGAATGCGGCATGGCTGTGAGAATTCTTGCGATAGAGACAAGCATGGGCCGGACTTCGGCTGCCCTGACAGCAGGGCGGGAAGGAGAGCGCACGCTCGTCCGGCGCCTCGAAGTAGGCGAGCCCCAAGCTGAGGGGCTTATCCCTCTCATCGGGGAGCTGATGGCTGACGCAGGCATCGCGTTCGCTTCGCTGGACCGTATCGCGGTCTGCATCGGCCCTGGCGGGTTCTCCGGCATCAGAACTGGCGTGGCTGCCGCCCGCGGCATCGGCCTTGCCGCAGGCATTCCGGTCGTGGGTGCAACGAGCTTTAAGATCATGGCCGCGGCCTTCGAGCGGGAGGGCGAAACGCCCGATACCTATGGCATCGCGGCTCCGGCGGGGCTGAGCGCCGTCTTCTGCCAAATCCTCGAGCGCGGCGGAGTACCGGTGACTGAGATCCTGGCGCTGCCCCATAATGAGGCGGCCGCCTTCTTCGAGGGCAGGGCAGAGCTGCTGGCGGGACCCGCCGCCGGCCTTCTGTCCGAAAGCGGCTATGTTTCCTTGCCGGTGAGAAGCACCGGCCTAATGCCAGACGCTGAGACGCTCGCGCAGATCGCGCCGGGCCTCGATCCATGGTGCGATCTTCCCTCGCCTTATTATGTGAGGCCGGCAGACGCCCGGCCGCAAACAGGGCACATTATTCCCCGCAAGGACGATTGAGCGCACCGTGGCCGTCCGGCTCATGCTAAAAAGGAAGACCCCCTCACCCCACTCTCCCGAAGGGACAGGGTGATATTCATGCAAATCGATATAAAGCGGGCGCTTCCTTCTGATGCCCCAGACCTCGCAGCCCTCCATGACCAAGCGCTTCCGCCAGGCTGGCTTGTTGGCGATATCGCGGCCTCTTGCAGCGCTACAAACCGGATCGTTCTAAAGGCAGTGGATGGCGCCCTCTTGCTGGGCTTTGCCATTTTTCAATTCGCAGCCGATGAAGCTGAAATTCTATCCATCGCTGTTGCAGAGGAAACGCGGCGGCAGGGTGTCGCATCGTCCCTCATGGAAGCCGCTATCGCGGCCTGCCAAGAAAAGTTAATCTCCTGCATTTATCTTGAAGTGGCTGAAGGAAACGCGGCAGCGCTCAGACTTTATGAAAAGTTTGGATTTCTCGGTATCGCTCACCGGAAAAACTACTACCAAGGTGCAAGGGCCGCGCCGGAAACGGCCTTCATCATGAGACTCGACACTGGGCGCGGCTTATCGCAGATTGACCGGCAAACAGGTGCAGCTTAATGAATCTGACGGGGAATATGGCTGAATTCGAGCGGGGCATGGATGCTCTGGTTTTTCATGGCTGGACGATGAGAGTGCTAGGCAATTTGCGGGCCTCGGTGCTTCTCGCGGCCTTTTTTGCCGTTACGCTGCCCTTGATGCTTGTTCAGTATGTGCTGATAAAGCTCGGGCTCAGGCAAGCTAAGACGCTGCCCCAGTTTTATCACAAGCTCGTCTGCCGCGTCCTTGGCATCCGGGTTCATGTTACGGGGCGCCTCGCAACCGATAAGCCGGTTCTTTTGGTTTCCAATCACATATCTTGGCTGGACATACCGGCTTTGAGCACCATCGGGCCCGTTTGCTTCGTGTCGAAATCCGAAACTGCGAGCTGGCCTTTTTTCGGCACTCTTGTGAAGTTGCAGCGCAGCGTTTTCGTTAACCGGACGCGGCGCACCCTTTTGAAGAATACGGCAGGCGAGATCGCCGAGCGGCTTGCGCAAGGGGACAACATCGTGCTTTTCGCCGAGGGCACAAGCAGCGACGGCAACCGGGTTTTGCCCTTCCGCAGCTCGCTTTTTTCTGCCGCTTCTTTCGCCCCCACGGCCGCGAACGACAATGGCTCGGGCGCCGTTGTCCAAACCGTTACAATCGCCTACACCCATCTTCATGGGCTACCGATCTTGCGCCATGAGCGTCCCCTCGTGGCGTTTTACGGTGAAATGGGAATGGTGAGCCACGCTTGGAATTTTTTGAAGAGCGGTCCCTTGGACGTCACGATCTCTATCAGCGACCCTGTGCCGCTCGCGTCGCTGCGCGATCGCAAGGAGATTGCGGCGTTTTCCGAAGCGCGCGTACGCCGCGATTATGTGGAGCAATTGACGTCCCGCCACCGGGCGGCGTGATTGAAAAGCGATAGACCCATGCAAGACGCGGAAGCCGGCGCGGGCCTTATCGAGTTCAATCGGGAGGCCGCACAGGAAGAAGAAAGGGCTGGCACGGCAAAGAAGGTGTTTATCAAGACCTTCGGCTGCCAGATGAACGTCTACGATTCCGAACGCATGGCCGACGCCCTCGGCGCTGCGGGCTTCATTGGCACAGACAGCCTTCACGACGCCGATCTGGTTATTCTCAACACCTGCCACATCCGCGAAAAAGCTGCCGAAAAGGTCTATTCCGAACTCGGACGTATCCGGGTGGTGCAGGACGCGCGCAGGCGGGCCGGCCGCGATTTAACGATCGCGGTCGCAGGCTGCGTCGCACAGGCCGAGGGCCGGGAAATGGCCCTGCGGGCGCCGGCAATCGGCATCGTAGTGGGGCCGCAGAGCTATCACCGTCTGCCCGCATTGCTCGAAGCGTATGCGAAAAGCGGCAAAACCGTTATCGAAACCGAATTTCCAGCCGCCGAAAAGTTCGGCGCACTGCCCGCGCCAAAGCATCGCCCGGCGCCTTCCGCTTTCCTGACCGTCCAAGAAGGCTGCGATAAGTTCTGCACCTTCTGCGTTGTGCCCTATACCAGGGGCGCCGAATATTCACGGCCGGCCGCTGACATTCTCGATGAAGCGCGCTGGCTCTTGGACCGGGGCGTTAGGGAGATTACGCTCCTCGGCCAAAACGTGAATGCCTATCGAGGCTTGGGGCCATCGGGCCAGCCCTTTGGTCTGCCGGACCTGCTGGCCGCGCTGTCGGATCTCCCTGAGCTGAAGCGGCTGCGTTACACCACAAGCCATCCGAACGACATGACCGCGAGCCTCATCGCCGCACATCGCGATCTGCCCAAGCTAATGCCCTATCTTCATCTCCCCTTCCAAGCCGGATCGGAGCGGATACTAAAAGCGATGAACCGCAAGCACACGATGGCCGATTATCTTCGCATCGTGGAAGAGCTTCGCGCAGCCCGCCCGGACATCGCCCTTTCCACCGATGTCATCGTTGGCTTCCCGGGAGAGACGGAGGAAGACTTTCAAGAAACCATGCGCACCGTCGAAGCCGTTCAATTCGCGCAAGCCTACTCCTTCAAATATAGCGCGCGGCCTGGCACACCGGCGGCGGAGCGCAGCGCCCAGATCGGCGAGGATGTCAAAGCGGACCGGCTTGCGCGCCTGCAAACGCTCCTATCAGCGCAGCAAGCCGCGTTTAACCGGAGCATGGTTGGCCGCACTCTCGATGTGCTTTGGGAAGCCCCCGGCAAAAAGCAGGGCCAAGTGTCCGGCCGTTCGCCTTATCTTCAGGCGGTGCACGCTGAAGGGGAGCTGGCGTTGCTCGGAAGGATCACAGCGGTGGAAATCGTGAGCGCTGGCCAAAATAGTCTTCATGGTGTCATAAAAAATTGGCGCACACTCGCTATATGTTAAGGGATGCAGTGCAACTTGCGCAGCAAAAGGATGCGGAGAGATAGTTTTTGCCCGGTGTCGAGACACCACCACCCCGGCGGACGATGAGCGGAAGTACGCGGCCCCAACCGTGGCGCGGTAGCTCGAAGCCGCAGCCAGGCCAATCCTTGTACCGAATCGAAATCACTTTCGACGATAACCGCAAGCTCGCCGATGTCCTTGGCGAGTTCGATGCCAACCTCGCCCTTCTCGAAAGCAAGCTCGGCCTTAGGGCTGTCGTTCACGGCAATGTCGTTGTCCTCGATGGCGACCAGGAGACATGCCTTTTGGGCAAGGCCGTGTTGGACACGCTTTATCAGCGCGCAAAGACCGGCGCGGCGATCGCCTCTGGCGATGTCGAAGGTGCCATGAGGCATTTGACAAACGCTAATTCGGGTTCGCTGCCCGGCCTCAAATCTCCCGAGCCCTTCCCGGCCTTCGGCGAGCTCAAGACCCGCAAACGCACGATCATCGCGCGCACGCCCGCGCAATCGTCGTATATCAAGGCGCTGCAAAGCCGCGAATTGGTGTTCGGCACAGGCCCTGCCGGCACGGGCAAGACCTATCTCGCCGTCGCCTATGCGGCGGGCTGCATCGAGCGAGGCGAGGTGGATCGCTTGATCCTGTCACGGCCTGCCGTCGAGGCGGGCGAGCGCCTTGGCTTTTTGCCTGGGGATATGAAGGAAAAGGTCGATCCCTATTTGCGTCCGCTTTACGACGCGCTTTACGATGTGCTCGCTCCCGAGCGAGTCGAAAGAGGACTCGAAACGAAGGCGATCGAGATCGCGCCGCTCGCTTTCATGCGCGGCCGGACGCTGAGCCATTCGATCATTATCCTCGATGAGGCCCAAAACTGCACGGCCATGCAAATGAAAATGTTTCTCACCCGGTTGGGCGAGGGGAGCAAAATGATCGTCACTGGCGACCCCACGCAGATCGACTTGCCTGCCGGGCAATCGTCCGGCCTTGCCGATGCGCTTTCAATTCTTGACGGAGTCGAGGGTATCGGGCATGTCGCGTTCACGCGCGCCGACGTTGTCCGCCATCCTCTCGTCGGCCGCATTATTGAAGCTTATGAAACAAAGCGCTAAGTTAAGCCCATTATGACCGCCGAAACGACAAAGACCGTTGAGCCTCCGCCTGCCGGAGAGGAAGGGTCCAGCTCTGAAAGCGAGCCGCCGCCGTGCGTGGACATTTCCATAGAGGACGAGCGCTGGCGATCGGTCGCGGAATTTTCTGATCTCATTCCAGGACTTGTGGCGGCTACGCTCCTTGCTATCCAGCTTGCGCCGGAAACGCACGCCGTCAGTATAGCTTTGCTGTCCGATGCCGGGATCCGCTCGCTCAATAAGGCCTTCCGGGGAAAGGACACAGCGACGAATGTGCTCTCCTTTCCCTCGGTGCCCCTAAAAAACCAAGCTGGCCCCGTGTTTCTCGGAGACGTAGCACTCGCATACGAAACCGTAGCCGGCGAAGCTTTGGAACAGCAGAAGCCATTCCTCCACCACGCAGCCCATCTCGTGGTGCACGGGGTTTTGCATCTGGCGGGTTTCGGTCATGACAGCGACACCGATGCCGAGCGCATGGAAGCTGCCGAGCGCGGCATTCTCGGCAAGTTCGGCATTCCCGACCCCTATGGGGACGGCGCGCTGCCGCCTTCAGCCTCCCTCTAACCTTAACATGCGAACCTTTAACTAAGCTATGTCTACACAACTCGGCCTCGAAATGGGGAAATCGAAAGCGTCGCCAAGCTGGCTGCAGCGCATGGCCGCCAATCTGGGGTTCGCGAGCACGCTTAGCCTGCGCGAAACGCTGGAAAGCGCAATCAGCGAGACACCGGAAGAGGAAGACAAATCCCTCTCTCCGCAAGAGCGGACCATGCTGCTCAATGTGCTTGGCTTCGGCGAGACGCGCGTGGCAGAGGTCATGATTCCCCGCGCCGATATCGTAGCGATCGAAGAGGACCGCCCTGTCGCAGCTCTGTTTGCCCTGTTCGCGCAAGCCGGGCATTCGCGCGTGCCGGTTTTCCGCTCCAGCCTCGATAATCCGGTCGGCATGGCGCACATCAAGGACGCAATAGCCTGGGCCGCCCGCGGCGCACCCGGCCCCTCCTCTGCCAAGAACGCGCTCGCCTCAGGGGAGTCTCTTGCCAATCTCGACTTTGGCAGTGCGAAGCTGAACACGACCATTGCAGAGGCCGGCCTCGTCCGCGAGGCGCTTTTCGTTCCGCCTTCGATGCCGGCGCTAACACTGCTTGCAAAGATGAAGGCTAAAAAGATTCATCTCGCGCTCGTCGTCGACGAGTTCGGCGGTACCGACGGCCTTGTCACTTTCGGAGATTTGGTGGAAGCAATCGTCGGCGACATCGAGGACGAGCACGATAATGGCAAGGCGCTGTCTATCGGCTACGAAAATGAAGCCTTCGTCGCCAGCGCACGGACGCCCATAGAGGATGTCGAGCAAGTGCTCGGCATTTCGCTGACATCGGCAGGCGTCACGGAAGATGTCGACACGTTGGGCGGCCTGATTATGGCAATGGCCGGCAGCATGCCGAAGCGTGGACAGATCATTCCCCACTCCTCGGGTGTAACTTTCGAAATCCTGGAAGCCGGGCCGCGGCGCTTGCATACCGTCCGGATATCGAAACAGCTTGCTCTTGGCGCTCCGGACACACCGCTGTTGCTTCCGCCCCCTGAAAATGGGCTGGACGGCAAACCCGGCAACGGCCTCCACGGTGCAAAAGCTGCATGAAAGCAGCCAAGCAATCTAACGTGAACCGCTAATCTGCCACACTTTCGCTCTTGCGCGAAGCTAGCCCTCTTCGGGTTTTTCCGTCACGCCTCCCCGAAGCGGCTAGAGTGGCGGAAAATCTCTCCCGGCGCGCCCGCGCCTCCCTCAGCTGGATCGCTCATGGACGTTACGCCGAAGCTTGTCACGCGCCTTAATACCCGGAAATTGGCGCTGATCGCCTTCCTGGCAGGTGCGCTTTCCATTCTCGCGATGGCGCCATTCTTTCTGTGGCCCACCATGTTCGTGACCTTCACGGTTCTCGTCTGGGTGCTGGACGGCGTGTGTTTCCTGGAGGCAAGTGCGGAGGGGCCCTTGGCGCCGCTGCGCGAACGGGTGCGGCGCGCGGCGTATATCGGCTGGGCCTTCGGCTTTGGCTATTTTCTCGCGAGCATCTACTGGATCGGTTACGCGTTCTTTGTGGATGCCGAGCGTTACGCGGCCTTGATGCCTTTCGCGGTCGCGGCACTGCCTGCGGGCCTTGCACTTTTCTACGCTGCAGCGGCCGCTCTCGCCGCGGCGATGTGGCAGCGGGGCTATCCGCGGCTCGTAGCCTTCGCGTTCGCTTTTTTCTGCGCCGAGGCCGCGCGCGGCCATATCCTAACGGGATTTCCCTGGAATTTGTTTGGGGAGGCGCTTGCCGCCAACGATCCGCACATGCAAATGGCGGCCTATATCGGCGTTTACGGTCTGACGCTTGCGGCGCTTTTCATCTTTCCCGCGCCCGCGGCCCTGATCGCGGCGCCTCATGCGCGCTTTGCGAGGCTTCCGATGCCGCTTCTCGCATCGTTCATCGCGCTCGCGGCAAGCTATGCCTCCGGCAGCCACCGCCTTCTGGAGACGGCGGGCGAGGTGGAAGGCGTCCGCGTCCGCATCGTGCAGCCGAACATTCCTCAACAAGAAAAGTGGAAGCCGGAAAACCGGCAATCGATATTCGATCGCGTGCTCGCCTTGAGCCGGACCGGAACCAGCGGCGAGGACATCGGTGCTTTCACGCACGTGATCTGGCCTGAATCTTCGGTGCCGTTCCTGTTCGGGTTCAATCGCGGCCTGTTCAGTGAGGACGCCCGCAGCATCCTGGCCGCGCTGATCCCGCCGCATACAACCCTTATTTTAGGTGCAGAGCGCGCGGAGGGAATACTTTCGGTTGATGCACGTTATACATTCAACCGCGTGTATAATAGTCTTTTCGTGCTGAGCGAGGGTGCCGTAGTGAGCCAAATTTACGACAAGACTCATCTTGTTCCGTTCGGCGAGTACGTTCCGTTCCGCGACGTGCTGACGCTTGTAGGTATGCGAGCTTTTTCGCACCGTTTGGACGGCTTCGAGTCGGGCGTTGAGCAGGCTCCCCTGATCCATACGCCGCACGCTCCTGATTTCCTTCCTTTAATCTGCTACGAGATCATTTTTCCCGGCCTCGTCGCAAACTTGCAGGAGCGCCCGGGCTGGCTGGTGAACGTCACGAACGACGCTTGGTTCGGCGACTCGACCGGACCTCATCAGCATCTTCACCAGGCGCGCATCCGCGCAACCGAGGAAGGTTTGCCGGTCATGCGCGCTGCTAATACAGGCATGTCGGCTGTTGTGGATCCATACGGGCGTGTGCTCGCCAAATTGGATCTAGGTAAAACCGGTGTAATCGATCATGGGCTACCGCAGGCGTTACCCTCAACAATCTATGAAAAAATTCACCGTCCATTATTTGTTGTTTTATTCGTTTTCCCGGTTCTTTTTTATTTCATTCTAGTCGCATTTAAAAAAACCGAATGAGTTTCAATTTTGAACGGGAGAACACATCTTTGCCTTACCGGACTAACAGTTTCGTCAAAGCTTCAAAGGTATTCCGTTTTTGAGAAAAGAAGCAACTTGACGGCTTAGACTCGTGTATCTACAACTTGTAGGTAGTGAAAATTGATCGTTTTGCTGAGTGCGCTCAACTTAAAGATGGCAGCCAGAGAGGGTGCGGAATATGGGCATTGTGGAGTCGTCAGTGTCGATGTTAGCCGATAACGATGAGATTTATGAAACGTCCGGCAGAAAGCCGAACCCAGTGGATATTCACGTCGGAAGCCGCGTGCGCTACCGGCGGATGATCGTCGGCATGAGTCAGGAAAAGCTGGGTGAGAAGATGAACCTCACATTCCAGCAAATCCAGAAATACGAGAAGGGTACGAACCGCATCGGCGCAAGCCGGCTGTTCCAGCTCTCGAAAATCCTCGACGTCCCCGTGGGGTATTTCTTCGAGGACGCATTTGCCAGTAGCGCGCCCTCGCACTCCGCGCAGGGGCTGCGCGAGCCGGCACAGGAAGGCTATCTTCTGGACTTTCTGAACTCGCGCGAGGGACTGGACCTTAACCGCGCTTTCGCGAAGATTCACGATGCAAAAGTCAGACGGCGGGTCATCGACCTCGTAAGGGCCTTGTCAGAAGAAAAGCCTGGCGCTAAGGAAGGCCAGTCCGGGCTCGAAAACGATCTCGGTTAGCGCGGCTCCGGCGCCGCGCTCCCTCATAACAAAGAAGACTGGAACGGGGCTGTGTCTCGCAAGAACTACATTTTCACCAGCGAATCTGTGTCGGAAGGCCATCCCGATAAGGTTTGCGATCAGATTTCCGACGCCATCGTCGACCTTTACCTTGGTGCGGAGCCGCATTCGCGGGTCGCGCTGGAGACGCTGGCCACCACAAACCGGGTCGTGCTGGCCGGCGAGGTGCGTGGCCCCTCTTCCGTCGGCCCCGAAAATATGATCGAAACCGCGCGCCAAGTCATTCGCGACATCGGCTACGAGCAGGCAGGCTTCGATTGGCGCAAGGCCGAGATCGATTGCTACGTTCACTCCCAGTCGGAGGACATAGCGCGAGGCGTGGACGCGGCCGGCAACAAGGATGAAGGCGCGGGCGACCAGGGCATTATGTTCGGCTATGCCTGCCGCGAGACCGAAGGCTATATGCCGGCGCCGATCTATTTCGCGCATCGCATCCTTTTCGAAATGTCGAAGCTGCGCCATTCCGGACAGCTTCCCGAGCTTGGGCCGGACGCAAAGAGCCAGGTGACGCTGCTCTATCAGGACGGAAAGCCAGTGCGCACGACCTCGATTGTGGTCTCGACCCAGCATGGCGAGGATGTGAGCCAGGAGCGCGTGCACGAGATCGTCGGCAACGTCGTGACCGAGGTTCTGCCCAAGGGCTGGATGTGCCCAAAAGACGAATTCTATATCAATCCGACAGGGCGTTTCGTGGTGGGCGGCCCCGATGGAGACGCAGGGCTGACCGGGCGCAAGATCATCGTCGACACCTATGGCGGTGCGGCGCCCCACGGCGGCGGCGCCTTCTCAGGCAAAGACCCGACGAAGGTCGACCGGTCTGCGGCCTATGCGGCGCGCTATGTCGCCAAGAACGTCGTCGCGGCGGGGCTTGCGGATAAGTGCTGCCTGCAGCTTGCCTACGCCATCGGCGTGGCCAAGCCGCTGTCGATTTATGCCGATCTTTACGGCACGGGCCGCGTGGACGAGGAGAAGCTGGAGGCGGCCATCATGGAGGCGATCGACCTCAGCCCGCGCGGCATTCGCGAGCGCTTGGGGCTCAGCCGGCCGATCTACCGCCGCACTGCCTCCTATGGCCATTTCGGCCGCACGCCCACCGAGGATGGCGGCTTCTCTTGGGAGCGCCTCGACCTCGTGGACGCACTGAAAGACGCGCTGAGCTGATACCCCTCACCCCCACCCCTCTCCCGCAAGGGGAGAGGGGTGACACATCGTTCCTTCTCCCCTTGCGGGAGAAGGACAGGATGAGGGGTAAGCCACGATCTCCGCCGATCTTATTGGGGTGCGTTGCCCTTCGCAAGGACGCCGCAGATACTGCGCTCAGCCGGACTTTGCCATGACCTGCGAAGAGGAAAACCTGCCGGACGCACACCTTGGCGAGCGCAGCGAAAGCCCGCTCCGCTCCTTCGGGCGAAGGCGGGGCCGCAAGCTGTCCCCGCGCCAATCCTCGCTGCTGACGAGCGGGCTTGAGCGCTTACGCCTCGATTTAAGCCAGCCTTTGGGAGACCAGGGGCTGTCTTCGCTTTTCGCCGATCCGGTCGAAGAAATCTGGCTCGAAATCGGCTTCGGCGCGGGCGAGCATCTCATCTGGCAGGCTGAGCATAACAGCCACGCCGGCATCGCCGGCGCCGAGCCCTATGTGAACGGCGTCGTGGCCGCGCTTTCAGGCTTAGAGGCCCGGCAGCTTCAAGGGCGCGCGCGGCTCCACGCCGACGACGTGCACCCGCTGCTCGAATGGCTCCCGCCCGCGAGCCTATCGCGCGCCTTCATGCTCTTCCCCGACCCCTGGCCGAAGAAGCGCCACCGCGCGCGCCGCCTGTTCTCGCCGGCACTGCTCGATAAAATGGCTCGCCTTCTCCGCCCCGGCGCCGAGTTCCGCTTTGCCTCGGACATCGCGGATTACGCCGAAGCCGCCATCGAGCACGCTCTCCATCACCCGGATTTCGAGCTGGCCCTGACCTTCACCTCCGCGAACCGGGACGCCCTGCCCGATTGGCCCATCACGCGCTACGAGACAAAGGCGGGCAGAGCGGGGAGGTCTTCCACCTTTATCGTGCTGAAACGAAAGCCCTAGCTTGAGCGCCCTCAACAGCCCCAGCTGTCATGGCCCGACTTGATCGGGCCATCCAGGGAAAAGCCGGACATCCCAATCTGTCAAGCCGTTGACTTAATCTGTTGACGATTGCGGCAGAGGGCGCGGTCCCGCGGGAAGGCTGCTCCATCAAGAGAAGTAAATTATGTCCTCATATTCCAGCGGCGCCTGAGCTAGCCCAAGACG